>Ga0307507_10008116_pt1 | contig 14751 bp, 9 predicted proteins | sample 7_EM_MG_FD_207223 | JGI IMG/M metagenome (GOLD analysis project Ga0307507, IMG submission 207223) | Populus trichocarpa ectomycorrhiza microbial communities from riparian zone in the Pacific Northwest, United States - 7_EM | ecosystem: Host-associated > Plants > Roots > Unclassified | place... | reverse complement strand
ATGCAACTTATTTATCCATCTCCCGTTCCTACTCTAGATCCACTTTTCATAAAAATTCACCCATCACACAACACCAATCCTTCTGATCTCATTCCCAAACCCATCCTTACAGTCATCGCAGTCACACTAGCAACTACAATAACTGACACCACACCCGAAACTACCTTTCCTTCTACCATCACTGCAACCCCACCAGAAACTGTTATTACTGTCAGATCCCCTCATCAAGACACGTAATGCTAATCCATCCATCCCACCAAACCACCAGCTCACTTCAAAGATTACGTGGCACTCAACTTTGCTCCCATCCACGACAACATCCTCATAGTCCATGTTCAGCACACGACATCCACTTCATCAGTATGTTTCCTATTCATGTTTGTCCCCTAAATATTGATGTTTTCTTATTCATATCTCCCACTTGGTAGAGCCTACTACTTATGAACAGGCTTGTCAAAACCCTTACTATATCACTGTCATGCAAGCCGAACTCAAAGCTCTCCCAAACAACAATACCTGGAGTTTTGTCCCTCTTCTACCTAGACAACGACCTATCAGTTGCAAATAGGTGTTCAAGCTTAAGTATCAATCTGATGGGACTCTTGAACATTACAAAGCAGGTCTCGTCACAAAAGGTTTCACCCAGCATGAAGGCATTGACTATAAAGAAACCTTCGCACCAGTAGCCAAACTCATTATTGTTCGATGCCTCTTGGTTGTGGTTGTTGTTTGCAACTAGTCTTTACATCAAATGGATGTTCAAAATGCTTTTCTTCATGGCAAACTCCAAAAGGAAGTTTATATGTTGCCTCCTCCGAGTTGTCATCGACAAGGGAAGAACATTGTTTGTCGACTCCATAAATCTTTACATGGCTTAAGCAGGCATCCAGAAACTGGTTTGGAGAATTTTCTTCAGCAATACAGACCATCGGTTTCTATCAATCCAAGACAGACTACTCTTTATTCACTCAAGCTAAGGGGACTTCACTCACTATTGTGTTGTTATATATTAATGACATGGTGATCACATGCAACAATGAAGTAGAAATTAAGAACTTGAAAGTTTTTCTCAGCAACAAATTTTCATACCCCTGAAATATTTTCTTAGAGTTAAGGTCGCACGGTCACAAGCTGGAATCACCATTTGCCAACGAAAATATACACTGGACATATTGGAGGAGGCTGGATTACTTGGTGTTAAACCTACAAAGATTCCAATAGAGGTAAATTTGGTGTTAACACCTGCAAGTAGCAGCCCACTACATGAGCCTGCAAGATATAGATGCTTAGTTGAAAATTAATTTACTTAACCATCACAAGACCAAAAATCGCATACACTGTCAACACATTAAGCCAGTTCATGCAAGATCCACAACGACACCATCTTCATGCAGTATATCGACTTCTTTGATATCTAAAAGGCGCTCCTGGACAAGGTTTGATGTTTGCTTCCCACAATGAGTTACATTTAATCAGTTACTGTGATGCAGATTAGGCGTGGTGTCTCACAACACGTCGATCAGTAACTGGTTATTGTATCTTTCTTGAAAAATCAATGGTGCCATGGAAAAGCAAGAAGCAGATTACAGTTGCTCGCTCATTCGCAAAGGCAAAATATCGGTCTATGGCTACAGCTACTTGTGAGTTAAGTTGGTTGTGATTTTTATTGAAAGATTTATGTGTTAAACATCCCCAACCGGCAAGATTATTCTGTGATAATCAAGCTGCTCTGCACATAGCTGCAAATCCTGTGTATCATGAACGTACGAAACATATTAAGATTGATTGTCATACTGTTCGCGAAAAAATTCAAAGGGGAGAAATCAAGACCTCATATGTCATAATAGGAGAGCAAGTAGCAGACTTATTTACTAAGCCACTGCGTGCATCTATTTTCCATACACATCTGAGCAAGTTAGGCACTATTGATATACATACTCCAACTTGAAGAGGAGTGTTAAAGGAAAGCTAATCTATTACAAGACAATAAATTGAGGGGAGTGGTAAAGGAAAACAAATCTCGCTAATTGATTCAACGAGATTATAGGATGTCAATGTAATTAGTTTTTATAATATGATCTGCTTGCTTGAAATAGTAGATCTGCAGTAACACATAATCCCTGTATATATTACTGCTTCATGTTTTCACAAATATATAATATAATATACATAATTTTCAACTTCTTAGTAATGTTGATGATGATGATGTGTTCGGCGCATTGTTTTGCATGTGGCATGAGTGGAATAGCTTGTGTGAATCTTGTAGCTGAAAGAGTAGAGTAGATAGAGAATGCATGTTGTCTTGTAGAAATCCCTATCTGAAGATATATAGATATATACCTTGTTATTATGTTGTGAAATGAGAAGGAATTCCTTGCCCGTCTAGTCTCATAAGCGATGAGGTTGCTCAATCCTGGTATTGTCAGCCGATTCAATTACTTCTTTAGGCATATTCCTCAAAAAACTAGGAGATATAAATGGCTTCAAATAGTCCTTCTTAACCATACAAGTTTTTGCCATCCAAAGATAGGTTAATTATCCTCTTGTTTAGCACCTTTCTCCTGAGTTTGCCACATTTTTTACAAGTGTCAGGATATTCATTTCCAGGTATGACTTCCACCTCAAAATCATTTTTTTCTATTATTCTCAGGAAGCAGAAGAGGGATTGAAAATTAAAAAAGAAAAAAAAAAGGCTATATTCTCAACCTCAACCTCAGTTTCCGTTTTTTGTTCGTTTTCGTTAGTTGATTATAGGACCTCAACTTCCTTTCCTAACCGTTTTTATCGTTATTTTCCCCTTGGTGAGTAAAACAAGAAAAAAGAAAGAATGGAGTCAACAGGAGGAGAGGAAGAAGAAAGAAAGCTATGTAAGTCATACCAACAGAAAAGGAAAAGAAAAGAAATTACCTCCGCCTGCATGTTGAACACCGAGCTGGGCGCTGTCTTGGCCGTGATGCGGCGGCCGCAACAAGAACCGTCCTTTTATACTTCAGATAGTCAAAGCGATACCAATATTCTTAATTCCTTGAAATCTCTGCGTTCCTTAATCTTCAATCCTCAACAAGAATGGCAAACCATAGATCCCTCCATTTATATCTCCCCATTTCTCGATGTGGTACAAGGCGAAAACATTCCCGCAGCCGCCACAATTGTTGCACTTTCGGCCATTTTGAAGATTCTCAGGCTCGAAATCTTCAACGAGAAGACCCCTGGAGCTAGAGATGCAATAACTTGTATTGTGACTGGGGTTTCCACTTGTCGCCTTGAAACTACAAACCAAGCATGTGAAGAAGCTGTGATGCTGAGAATTCTACAGGTTTTGACAGCAGTCATGAGACACAGCGCTTCAATTTTGCTTTCGAATCATGCTGTTTGTACCCTGGTGAATACATGTTTCCAAGTTGTTCAACAATCAGCGAACAGGAGTGATTTGCTTCAACGCAGTGCAAGATATGCAATGCATGAAGTTTTACAGGTTATATTTTCGAGGTTGTTAGAAATTGAGGTAAAACCCGAGCAATGCGAGTCTGATACGGAGGATGTTGACGATGGCACCGATTCAGATTCTGGTTATGGAGTTCGCTGTGCTGTTGACATCTTTCACTTCTTATGCTCATTGCTTAACGTGGTTCAGGTTGTGGAGACAGAAGGGTCTACATCTCATGCAGCTGATGAGGATGTTCAGCTTTTCTCCTTGGTTTTGATAAATTCTTGCATAGAGTTGGGTGGACCTGAAATTGGGAAGCACCCCAAACTCTTGAGGATGATTCAGGATGACCTGTTTCACCATTTGATCCATTATGGAACTCGATCAGCCCCCCTTCTATTCTCCATGATCTGCAGTATTGTTTTGAATATTTATCACTTTCTTAAAAGGTGAGATTTGTATTTCTGTAGTTATTGATTATTTATTTGATCCAAAACTTTTTTTTTCTGAGTTATGTCTGTGTTTAATTCTGCAGGTTCATTCGTCTTCAACTAGAAGCCTTTTTCAGATTTGTAATACTGAGAGTAGCTTCTACAGGATCTTCAGTTCACCTCCAAGAAGTTGCAGTTGAAGCAATTATAAATTTCTTGAGGCAATCATCATTTATAATGGAAGTGTACGTCAACTATGACTGCCATCCTACCTGCCTAAGTGTATTCGAGGAGATTGGAAAGTTGCTATGCAAGCTCGCATTTCCAGGGGCTGTCCCTTTGACCACCATACAAGTCCAAGCCTTTGAAGGTCTAGTGATCATAATGCACACCATCGCGGAGAACATTGATAATCAAGGTGATTCATGTCCTTTTGGACCATATCCAGTTGAAATTACCGAGTATAGACCCTTTTGGGAAGAGAAGTCCAAAGACGATTTAGATTTGGAGACTTGGGTAGAAGACTCAAGAATAAGGAGAACACAGAAAAAGAAACTGTTGATTGCTAGGGACCATTTTAATCGAGACGAGAAGAAAGGTTTGGAGTACTTGAAACTTTGCCAATTAGTCTCAGATCCAGCAGATCCAAAAGACATTGCTATGTTCTTTCGCTACACACCAGAACTAGACAAGAACATGATGGGCGATTATCTTGGTGATCCTGATGAGTTTCATCTTCGAGTTCTTCGAGAATTCGCAGAAACCTTCAGATTTTCAGGCGTGATTCTTGACACAGCACTCCGTACCTATCTCGCAGCCTTTCGGTTACCAGGGGAATCCCAAAAGATTCAGCGGATCCTTGAAGCATTCTCGGATAGATTTTATGACCAACAATCCTCAGATATATTTGCTAGCAAGGATGCAGTCTTCATCCTTTGTTACTCCCTCATAATGCTCAATACTGATCAACATAATCCACAAGTTAAGAAAAAGATGACCGAGGAGGAATTTATCCGGAACAATAGAGCAATCAATGGGGGGCAGGATCTTCCCAGAGAGTACCTTTCTGAGCTCTTCCAATCAATCGCAACCAATCCAATCGCAGTTTTTGGTCAATCTGGTTTGCTAGTGGAGATGAACCCAGGCAGGTGGATGGAGCTGATGAACCAATCCAAAGTTATGCAGCTCTACATCCAATGTGATTTTGATCGTCAGCTGGGAAGAGATATGTTTGCTTGCGTTGCTGGTCCATCAATTGCAGCTCTTTCTGCATTCTTTGAGCATTCTGATGAAGATGAGATGTTCCATGAATGCATTGAAGGATTGATGTCAGTAGCTAGGATAGCTCAGTATGGCCTAGAAGATACACTTGACGAGCTCATTGCCTCGTTTTCCAAATTCACTACATTGCTAAACCCTTATGCCTCTGCAGAAGAAACATTGTTCGCTTTTAGCAATGACATGAAACCAAAAATGGCCACTCTTGCCATTTTCACCATTGCAAACAGCTTTGGAGATTCAATTCGAGCGGGCTGGAGGAATATTGTGGACTGCTTGTTGAAACTCAAAAGGCTTAAGCTAATTCCTGAGTCTGCGATTGATTTTGATAATGCTGCCTCAGCAAACTTAAGTACTGAATCAGGTGTCATCTCTCCCTCCCACGATCCTAAATTTGGCGACAATCAGACTCCTAACGCTATTAGTCGGTTCTCACAATTTCTATCAGTAGAGAGCATGGAAGATTCATTATCTCTCGGAATGAGTGAATTTGAGCGAAACCTCAAGGTTATCAAACAGTGCCGAATTGGGAGCATCTTCAGCAATAGTTCAACTTTACCTGAAGACACTGTGCTGAATCTTGGGCGTTCTTTGATCTTTGCAGCGGCTGGGAAAGGTCAAAAGTTCAGCACCCCAGTTGAAGAGGAAGAGACAGTTGGGTTCTGTTGGGATTTGGTAACTGTCATTGCTTTGGCCAACATTCACAGATTCCAGACATTTTGGCCTTCATTCCATGATTATTTGCTAGTAGTTGCTCAGTTTCCTCTTTTCTCCCCTATCCCATTTGCTGAAAAGGGCATTTTATGTCTTTTCAAGGTATGTCTCAAGCTTCTTTCTTCATCCAGAGCTGATAAAATCTCAGAGGAGTTGATTTTCAAATCCATAAATTTGATGTGGAAGCTCGATAAAGAAATTCTTGACACATGTTGTGAGTCCATAACAAATACAATAAGCAAGATTCTTATTGGATATCCGGAAAATTTACAAACTCATCTTGGCTGGAAATCAGCACTCCATATGTTATCTGTTTCAGGCCGACACTTGGAAACCTACGAGCAAGGTGTTGAGACTTTGATCACCTTGATGTCTGACACTGGACATGTTTCACGTATAAATTACGCTTATTGTATTGATTGTGCATTTGGATTTGTTGCACTCAAGAACAGTCCGCTAGAGAAGAACCTGAAGATACTAGACCTTCTATCAGATTCAGTGAATTTACTTATCCATTGGTACAGAAATTACTCTGATCCGGGAAGTAATCATAGCATGGTAAGCAATGCAAGCAATTCCTCGGTTGAGGACATCATAAAAGGTTCTGGCAACTATACCATGAATCTATTTATCAAACTCGGTGAAGCATTTAGAAAAACCAGCTTAGCACGACGAGAAGAGATGAGAAACCATGCAATTGCGTCGCTTCAGAAAAGTTTTACTTTGGCCGAGGAGCTTGACTTCTCACCAGTCAACTGCATCAATTGTTTTAACCTGGTTATTTTTGCAATGGTAGACGACTTACTCGAAAAGATGGTGGAATATTCAAGGCGTGAGAACGCAGAGAGGGAGATGAGAGGTATGGAAGGAACTCTAAAACTCGCAATGGAGCTCCTTACAGATGTTTACATGCTGTTCCTTAAGCAGATAGCAGCCAGCCCTGGGTTTAGGACTTTCTGGCTGGGAGTTTTGAGAAGAATGGATACATGTATGAAGGCGGATTTGGGAGTCTGGGGCGAGACAAAATTGCAACAAATAGTACCAAGTTTATTGAGAAGGATGATCACGAAAATGAAAGAAGAAGAAATTTTAGTGCAAAAGGAGGGTGATGATCTCTGGGATATCACCGACATTCAAATACAGTGGATTGCTCCTTCACTCAAGGAGGAGCTGTTCCCTGACGAAATATAGATGAGGACTTCCGATCCATCCATCCATCCACAGCAGAAATACAGTGAGGCAATTATTTTCGTGTAAAGAAACTTCACTTGTGGTTGCAATACATTTGTTTTGAAAAAGATTAGTATTTTTTGCGGTGCCGTTTGACAATTACTATATTTGCAAGTGGATAAATATTTAAAGCTTAGCAGAGAAGACAAGGTAATCATTACACTAATGTTTTCGCCTTAACTACCCTCAAGGAACTATCATTTCTTCCTTGATCTCTTTATGAACATCTAGGCTAGGGAGGGGGGCATGAATTTAGCAGGCAGGCAGGCAACCATCTCCCAGCTTAGGTATATGGCCATTAGAGAGCCAACACCTAATAACATTTGCTGTTTGCAAACTGGAAGAAAAGCATAAATGGATGCATAAACAACTCATGGGATTACTTTAAAAATGTTTTGCCTTTCGGTGACAATCATCATCGGCACCATCCGTGATGACACTGTTAAGAACAACCAAAATCAGTGCCTTGCAACTTGCAAGTGCCCCATCTTGAATCCCTTGTAATTGAATCAAAGGCATCATCAAGGCTATTTACCTCTACCTAATCATTGGAGGACTTACCAAATATCTCCAAGGAGCAGGAACCCCTTTCTTGGAAACAATAAAATCCCCTCTTCTATAATGATAAATTAGCATTGAAGCAACCAGAACTTTGGCTGATGACCACCAACCTTTCACATGCCTCTTGAACAGATTTAGATGCCTGCAGCCATTGTCGGACCTGAACACAATGCCCAGAAGGACAGCACAAGTCCTTAACTGTCTGATAAACACACTCCGTATTTTCAAAGAATCCATTAGAGTTATGCTTCTCTATCCAACCCATTTCCATTCAATCTCTAGTTTTCTCTTCTCTCCACTCCGTGTATTTTAAATCATTAGTTGAGGCCAATAATATGATGGCCGGGAGAAAACAGACAGCTCTAGTTATGGCTTTGTTGACTTATATGGGACTTGAGACTAGTTGACTGTCTGTTTGAGTTTTCTCCTTTGACCAACCGGTTTCATTTAGTCAGCCCTCGTGAAATACAAGAATTTATGGTGAGGAAGGGCATCAATTTTTGGGAAGGACCCATGGTGGTTTCTTGGTACTCCATGGTGCTTGTTTTTCACTGTTACTAATGTTGCGTTCTATTATGCCTGTAAAACTTGAGATTATACAGTCTTCAATCATAGAAATGATGGGTAATTTATGGGCCCCTGGCCTTCTTTTTTCCTTTCCTTTTTTGTTTTTCACTCTCAGCCAGAATTGCATGAACAAACATGGAGTATCCGTGTGATTCACCAGAAAAGATTACTTTTTTAGCTATTGATTCAACGAGGCTACGCAGATTACATAATAGTGGAATCTTAAAAGGAAATGTAGAACAGCATAAATCGTTATCAGTATCTTTAACCAGTTGAACAAGAATCTAAGCTACCAATGAAATCCCAACAATGAGAAAATGCATGTGAGATCTTTAATACAAAACTTACACATACCCATTAAATTCTGAAAAACCTTGGAAGTCCAACATAGCTAGGCTTTTTGGTAAACTCTGATTAAAGGCAGTTCTCTCTCCACACAATGTTCAAATTTCATAAGAAACTTCAAATGCCAAGAACACGGCCTTCAAAATCACTGTTACAAGAAATACCGCAAGATTTATCATAATATAGGAAAGGGTAAAACATTATAAGAAATTGCAGACACTAAAACCTAATAAAGTAGCTGGTGTCTTGAACAGCCCAAAATATAAACCAAATTTAAAATCTAACAAACTATTCAGGTCTCGCAAGCTAAAGACAAGAAAGAAAATGCATCTACTTCAAGAACAATCAGTTATACAATCAACAAAGCCTTTAAATCACCGCATGAAACAAACATAACAAGTCAAGGGTAGCTCATAGGTTGACCCTCACATTATTACCAAGATAACTTGACAACCATCAACAAAAACACATTCCCATCATACAACAAAAACTTCACAGACAAGTTTCCATACCTTAATTTATCAGCATCTACATGTAACTGAGCAAAAAAAGTCACTAAAACAACCAACTGCAACTTCTTTTCAAGATCACTCTTGCTCAACATGAGTTCAAACTATTTTCAAAGAAAAACTCTCTCCACAAAACATGGTCGCATTCCTGATGACCTTTTTGTTTTGGGCAGGAGAATTTATAGTTTTAAGGACAGAATATAGGAACAATAAACAAGACTCATCTCAGAAATTCAGGCACTCCAAATAGAGAATTACAACACCAAAGGAGATTTTGAAATCTTTGAAATTGAAATCTTTTATCTAAAATCCCATAGATCTCCAAAAGCATGCATCCATCTAAAGGAAATTTGAAGAACAACATTGCATAATATTCATATGGCCTAAACTTTAATGTACAGGAACTTTAAATGTTTCAGAGGGAGCAGCATTTACTATTGAAAGATCACACGCCCTGGAAAAACATCAGCATTTACTATTGTGTTGTATTGTCCAAATTTGCTATCACATAATATTCAGGTCTTCTAAAACTTCAATGTTTAGCAACTTTAAATATTCGAAAAAATCATCATTCACTGTTACAAAATCAGATGTCATGGAAACTTACTGTACTCTACTGTCCAAATTTGCCAACCACAATTATCTGCCATCCTAACCTGTCATTTCAACAAGTAAAAATATATTTGATGTTTATTGCCAGGGATGTTGGTATACTAATAATTTCCATTCTAACTGAATCAAGAAAATCTGTTAATGTTAAACCTAATATGATGCCTTTGCCCTAGAATGTTAATCACTGATTCATGCTCTCTTCATATCAAGAAGAAACAAAAATATGTAATGCCAGCTCTTTTCTGTTTTCAACAAGTAAAAATATATTTGATGTTTATTGCCAGGGATGTTGGTATACTAATAATTTCCATTCTAACTGAATCAAGAAAATCTGTTAATGTTAAACCTACTATGATGCCTTTGCCCTAGAATGTTAATCACTGATTCATGCTCTCTTCATATCAAGAAGAAACAAAAGTATGTGATGCCAGCTCTTTTCTGTTTAAAATAACATCTCTTTATTATCAGGCTTGCAAGCACTGTATGCAAATAGAGAAAGGTTTATGATACCATTAATAAATCTCCAATTTCGAGTTAGCTCTCAACTTATCAGACTAGATAAAGGAGCAGGTCCGATCAAAGAATTCAAGACAAACTCTTTTCTTCACAGTGAGTAAGAAACACAAATATGTAGGATAAGAATGACGACACCATTAATAAATCACCAATTTCAAGTTAGCTCTCCACTCAGGCCAGATCATAGAGCAGGTCCAATCAAAGAATTTAAGACAAAACTCCATTTGTCATATTGTCCATATTCCATAAGTTGTTTATATGCGCAATCAAATTTTCCAGTCATTTATATCTTCACATTTCAGAAAATCAACTTGAATTTAAATAAACAAGTTTGGTTGCTGAACTTTCAACAAGGTCAATACATCCATCTGTTTCTTGCAAATCAATTCCTTTCAGGAAATGTCTAGGTTCACTTCAACTTCTCAACCATTTTGTGCCCTGTGACACTCCATTCTATTGCTTCATTTCCATTAATTTTTTTCCAATTTCCCATGTTTACTTTTGAGGATAAAATTAATCAAGTATAATTAAGAAATTCTGTATGCAGCGTTCCCTCACCAACACTAAATGCTTCACATCACATAGGACTGGCAGCCAAAATGGAGAGACAATCCAAGTAAAGAATTTCAAAAACTGTTTTACTCAATGCTGCCAAACATTGGAAATTATGAATATATGGTATGTCTACATTCAAAGCTAATTTAGGTTAGACATGTTCTTAAATTTGTTAAAGAAATATGTTCCCCAACTTAAGCCAGCAATCAAACTTTACCAGGCAATTATTGTAACTCCTTACTTCAAGCAGGGTAAAAATAACCAAATTAAGCCAGCAATCAAAACTTCAAGCCAAACAAGGAAATAAAATGTGCAGAAAATCAATCCTACTTATGTCAATTACTCAACAAAACTCCCAACAGAAAGAAAAAAGATCAGTTACCAAAACTAAAACACAACCATTATGTAAAGTATGCAAACACCTACCTATATTATTTGCTGATATTCCCTCCAGAAACATCATCATCATCAGAATTGTCTTCATCCTCCTCATCATCATCTTCTTCTCTTATTTTGGCAATCTCCGCCTGCGCCCTATCCAAAATTTGCTTCTTCTGCAACTCCAAATCCATTTGAAACTCAATCCTCATCCTTTCCAATTCCATCATCTGCTCCCTCTTACTGCTCTCAATCTTCCCATATATCTCCCCAAACTTCTGCACCGATTCAGCCAACACTCTCAACCCCTTCATCCCATCATTCCCAGCACTCCCTCCTTCTTCTTCCTCCTCCTCCTCCTCCTCCGACTCACACGGACTATCCCTCATCTCATCATTCATATTGGCACGATCCAAATACACGCGTGTATCCATAAAAACGTACTCTCCAGAATCCACTCCACAAGCTAAACTAAACCCACCGACAGTTCCAGATTCTTGCTTCATTAACATATCCATTTTATTAAAATAAGCCCATTTGCTAAAATTGCCCCCTTTAGCCTTCTCTTTTTTGTACCTCCTCTTCAAAACATCCATCATTTGCCTACACTGTGCTTCATTTCTTTCAATCTTCGAAGTCTCTGACACTTTCTCAGCAACATCAACCCAATCTTCAGATCTTAGGCTGTTCCTTCCCAATTGCAAGAACTTATCACCCCACACCTCCAAAAGAACAAATTTCTCATGTTCGCTCCATTCCACCGCAGAATTCCCATCTCCATATGCCAATAATCTGGGGTTTCTCGGAGCAAATTCATAATTCGAAACTGGGTTTTTCAGCCTTTGCCTCTTTGGGTATCTTTCAAAAGCCTCTTCGTTTCGTTGAAACTTGCGAGCATAGCCGCCTCCAGGGTTGTAGCTGCTGTCGTTCTTGTCCAGGAATTCATCGTCCAACTCGTCGCCGTCTTCGTCAACGTCGAGGTAATCGTAATCGTAATCGTAATCGTAGTTGTAGTGAAGAGTTGGGGTTTGGCGCTGAGGATATAAAGGGTGTTTTTTTGATCGATTCAGAGAATAAGATTTTGGTGGGTACCTTGGATCGTCTTCAATGTAGTCCATTGCTTCTTCTACTTTTCCTTGTATCACCTAGTTGTACTTCATTAACCTTATAGTATTATCTGGGTAAGCAAAAGACACAACAGGCAACGAATTTGGGGATTGCTCTGGATATGGAAATGGTGGAGCTAAGGGTATCAACAAGAAGAAGAAACAAGTAACAACGAAACCAAGGAAGCCAATCACAATAGGGTCTATGGCAATTTCACCCTTCCACTACTTATATTTTCCATTCCCTACCATCATCAGATCGGAATTTTATACAATTTGTTTTGACTGCCTCAAGTTAAATTGCATCTAGCTAGTTTTTTTTTTTTTTTTCCTTGTGTGTGTGATGAGTCGTTCAATTCTTCAACATCTATTTTCATTTAATTTATTATTATTAAAATAAATATTTTAAAAAAAAATTATTTATTTAAGTTTTTAATTAAGAAATGTATTTTTCTATTGATATAATTTTCTTATTTTAACAAAAATATATAAATTTTTATTAATAACATGATTATTTGAATAAAAACTTAAGACAATTAATATAAATATTTATAAAAAATTAAATGGTTTAAATTCAAGCGAAGAATGTATTCCTTTATCCAAAACCCCCTTTTCCATACTCATTTATTTCTTATTTTATTTTGATAAAAACATATTTTTTATTAAAAACATGATTTTTCAAATAAAAATTTATTGCAATGTGTAAAGCAATTTTCAACAAGAAAAAATAATGTTTGATTATTTTATTTGATAAAAAAATAATTCATTAGGGAAATAATATAAAAAGTCAACCAAAAAATAAATAAATAAATATATATATATATATATATATATATTATTTTCATTTAATATTCATGTGCAATCTTTTTTGAACAACTGGGTATTCCAATTCATGTATAATTATTAAAAAAAATGCAAATATTACCATAAAAACTCTAATTTTATTTAGAAATCACGGCATAATTAAATGATTTTTTAATTATAATTATTTATTTAAATAGGATTTTATTTTAAAATATCAAAAAAAATTATAAACAAAAAAATTAAAAGAGTGATAAGAGAATTAAACCCACATGCTAGTCTTAAAAGTATGGCCCAAACATGTATAGGTTTAAAAGACAAAGTATATGTGTTTGGTCTTTAAAAATAATGTTAAGGTGCTTATAGGCCTTCAATCCTAGGCATGTCCAGGCCTTGAAGAGTAGGCTTGCATCATTTTCTTTTCTTTTTTTATAGCGGATAATACATTACCTGTTGGAATAGTTTCTCATCACCTTTGATGATGAGAAAATTAAGATTTAGATTTCTAGATATATAAAACCCAAATCTCAAGCTATTTTCACTTGAAAAGAAAAAACATCATAGAAACTTACAAAATTCCATTTCTAACCATTAAACACATTTTAATAAGTTTAAAATCTCAAAATCAAATTAATTTTTTCAAACTATTATCATACCTAGCATGTATGTAAAGGACTCAATATCTAATATTGTAGTCATTAGAAACCTTAACCGGTCTAATGCGAACCCTATGAATATAAAATTTCAGAAACCTTTAGTCCAATCAACCCTTCCCATGAAAGCCTCAGGTTTATGATTGAGTTTAACACAATGATAACTTGTACCGAGACTCCAAGACTATAAGTTATGTGATTTGAACTACACCAAAAGATACATGGCAAGTTCTATTTATTCAATTATAAGATCAAGGATAAACAAACTTAAAGATACATTCAATGGGCTTTTTCATAATAATTAGGTCAAGATGGATTTCAAGGAGGTAATATCAACAAGTGAAGATCATACCTTAATCAATTTAATTCATGCATAAGAGGGGTCTGATCAATCTACTTCATGTGCTAATTAATTTAAGCAGATAAAGGCTTATTTTTTCTAATGCATGATTTTACTCTAACAAGTATAATTTTTTATTTAACTGTTGGATCGTGCTAAACTTTTATCATAAGTTTCTAGAGATTTTATTCTATATTGGGTTACATTTTCAGGGAAATCGAACTTCATGAAAGCCTAGTAATAAGGTCTAAAAGTTACTATGCATGAATTATATTAGTTTTCTAGTTAATTTACGATTCTTTTTTCTATTTTATTTAGAATTATTTTATTATTTTTTCAGTGTTGTTTAGGGTATTTTTTACATAATATAAATGTGGTTATTTATCTTGTATATAGGTTTTTTTTGTTTTTACAGTTTTTTATTTCAATAATTATTATTGTGTGTGAGGGTTTAGCTTATTTTTTTTTTGTTTTTTATTAAACTATTCTGACTTAATAAAGAATTAACCAAGTTTTATGAAATCTTTTATACTTTTTATTCGTGTATAGATGCTGCTGGACTGCTGTTTTGTCTTGCGTCTGTGACAGTTTCTGGTTTAGGCTACAAGCTGCTGCTGCTGGCGTGAGCTGCTGTGATTGATTTTAAGGGCTGCTGTGTAGACTAATTGCTGCTGCCATGAAGGAAAATCTGCAAGAATATTGTTTTCCTTGTAAAGCTGCTACTACTA
>Ga0307507_10008115_pt1 | contig 14751 bp, 14 predicted proteins | sample 7_EM_MG_FD_207223 | JGI IMG/M metagenome (GOLD analysis project Ga0307507, IMG submission 207223) | Populus trichocarpa ectomycorrhiza microbial communities from riparian zone in the Pacific Northwest, United States - 7_EM | ecosystem: Host-associated > Plants > Roots > Unclassified | place... | reverse complement strand
CTGAGGGGCGCGGTGTGTTTGAAGGGCATCTGACTGGGAAGCTACATTTTTATTTATCAAGGGAGGCGCTTCGAAGGGTACCCACGCTACACAACCGTGCAACAGCTTTTGGTGAGTCGTGGCGAGATGCTTGCCAAACTTTGACTGGGCGTGTCACGTTCAAGCTTCGGGACTAGTCCGACAATGGTCAACCTGTCTCCTAAAGAGGCTGTACATCCGGGGTTTGATCGTTCTTTTCTCAAAGCTTAATGCTTATTGGTTCTACATGGATACTTAATCCAGGCGTCATCTAAACGATGCAACAAAATCTTTCAGAAAGAAAACAGTGGTGACGTTGCCCAATGAGATTATGATGTTTTTTTTTCCGTTGCGTTAGCTCTCGCCATTCAGAATCAATGCCCAAGCCTACGTTAAATGATCGTGTGACAATACTCACCCGGGAATCCAATGAGTAGCAAAAGGCGCAAACCTATCCAGCTTACATAGTAAACTTCAGTCGCTGCGCTGAAGCCAGTACTTTCCAGAATAGATTACGCCTGGTCGCGAGTTTGGATATCCCAGCGGAGGAGAGGCTATTGATATTGATCATGACCAGAGTCGGACAGTTCGGACCGGGCTTCCCATGGGGCAGCGCCCGAGGTTGATGATTACTTCGGTAAGTTGAAGACTGAGTGACTCACACGTTGTAAGTAGTGCTGGGAGAACAGGCCCCCCGAAAGTCCCCTTGGAGGCTGGTCTCTATTCCGGACGGAAATTTTCAAAAAACGGCTGTTAGGCTGGGTGCCATTTGGACAGGAATTGGACTTCGCGAGCGAAATAGCCGGTTCCTAAGTCTGGACAGGTCTTAGCAGGTAGAGGTCAGGCCAAATCTTAAACAGACAGGTATTGATGTATGGGCTAGGGGTAAAGTTGCGAAGATCGTCTGGTGATGTCTCCCGGGAGGTCTTAGGTTCAAACCGTGATAAGTGCTACTTTTTGGAAGATGTTGTAGCACTGTCATTTCGTAAAATCATTTACACATACAGATTACCTAGTCATTAAATTTTCAAAACAGATATTGCTCTCAGTCGTGCTACTGTTGCATTGTCCTCCAATGTCACCCAACATATGCATTGATATGGTGAACACCAAGGAATCTGAATGGATTGGAACCAACAAGGAATACCGCGATGTCCCAGCTCATGTCTCGGATGCAAAAAGCCATCGCCTTTCTGTCCCGCAAAGCTATGAGAGTAGTTTCCCATCCCCCGACCTCCCAGTCACAGATTTCCTTGCCCTCAGGCTTCCGCGTGTTTCCAACGGCATCATTACCACCAAGCTGCAGCTTTGGTTCAGCACCAGTGAACCTACGACAAACCCTGATTGCCTCTTCACTCGAGCCGTAGGGTCATGTAAACTACTTATATATAAATTTTGAGCTCTCAGAAGGCCGAATCCTGCAGTCCGGACACATTTTGGACCTCCAGAAGGCCTGTTCCTAAAGTCCGGACAATTTTTCGAAAAATTGGCGGAGGCCAGGTGCAATTTGGACAGGTTTCGCCGGAAGTGGGACGGACAGAAAACCGGAAAATGCCCGATTTTGGGAACCAGCCTCCAAGGGGACTTTCGGGGGGCCTGGGAGAACTTGGGTTCGTGAGGCGCAAAAATAGAGTACACAGCAAACTCACCAAATTTGACGATCCTGGCGAGACCTGACCCCGAAATGCGAGTTCGCGCAGTCATGAGCTGTCATGAGCCGTCAAAGTAGTCGCACAGGGATCTTAACCTTGACTCACCAGCTGCATGGTGTATGGGTCAAAGAAGGCGAGAAGAACGGGCCTTGCAAAGGTTTGATCATGCGATTTTGAGATAAATCAAAAATAGACTCGGACTGTCCAGCCTGATGAGCCTATGTAATGCATACATCGAACTTGAGCTGGAGCAACGCTCATAAAGCACAAATCAGCAAGGGTGCTCCGGCAATAGAATGCCGGACCTATACCCGGTTAGTTAGTCCAGCCGAAGGCCTGAAAAAAAAAAAATGGAGGTCTCAACAACTCAAGCCCAGGATAACTGTAGAGCCTCATATTGACTTGTCTTAAGTGTAAATTATGTTACACACTACCATATAGCTGCTGTATGACACAGGCTGAGGACTCAGGAGTCAGATACACTTTGGTGCACCCTATGAGTTGGCACAATTTGATCATGCACCTTCCACAAAACTTTTTGGCACAAAAATCTTATATGACCTCCTGGCTCTAATCCAATCCAATTATCCCATTTCCTGTCAAGGAAATATGAGAATCCCGTTGTTACACAATTGTCCCGTGGGAAATGAAGCCGAAGATGACATAATATTACCATATTTGGACATGTGCCCGATTACATAGTTAGTTAGTCAACCCAAAGTTGAGGGGAAAAAAAGATCAACCCTAGGTCTTTTTTTTCAATCCCGAAACCCCCTTGCAAATCAGCAGAACTAATCCTGTTTCCATTCAACACCCTACTTCAAAGATATGTCTGGGTGAAATCAGTAAGGGGCAAAGGAAGATAAGTACAATTATTTCACCTTATTTCACTGATTGACTGCTGAGAGCAAAACAATGGGCCACCTTGGATCGGCACATGTACAGTGTGGAAATGAAATTTCAACCTCCAAATTGATGTCACTTAGGGATATTGATCAGATCCCTGATGCCAGTGATGGTCATCAATATCCGACCTGCCATCACACTGCTTAGAAATTTTGAGAGTCTGCCCTGTGCATGTGTCAATCTGGGGTTATGGAAACAGTCTTCTGCCAGCTTCATTTTCATAAGCCATGATCCAATTTGTAAGCAGTGACCCCAGAAACTCCTTGCACCTACATCAAAATGTCAAAATATTGGACCCTGAGTACAGTTTTCCACAACACAATACATAGCTTCAATGCAATGTGGAGGCCCAGGGTGCTTTCTGATTGCCATATGTTGTATATAGATCATATTAAATTATATAGAACATAATTTCTGTAAGGTATCAGTAACCAGGAGTTATTTCATGGGTGTCATGGCCCATATTGGAAGTTGATTGGAAGACATGTCAAAGTCCCAAACCAAGGTACCATTGCACTGGTAAAAGATTTCAGCCTCACATTGCTTGATCAGATTGGAGAAGATGACACATGGATACTCACCGATGTCAAGGCATCCCTTCCATTCAGTCCAGAGTCCCAGATCCTTGACAACATTGTACCACAACTCCCTCATATCCATTGGAATAGGGAGTCTATACTCCAGAGCATGGTCGCATGCACAGTAGATACACATGTCACATGTACTAGCTACTCACCACTTTACCACCACTTAACCCAGCCTGCTATACACTGGGAAGCATCTCTGCCCATTCCACCTGGTGATGAGAGTGTGCTTCGGGCTTTAACACACCAGCCTCTCACTTCTACTGCCTTTCTCAGCTTCAGCCTCCCTGCTGCTGTCTCTTTTGCCACATCATCAACCTTGTCGTGTTCTGCATCATTTCTGGTCCTATGTCATATGTCCTACTGTCCCACCACCATCATCTCCACATCCATTGCCTCTATATCATATATGCCACACCTTGTGACATCACCGCCATCTGCCATACATCACCATGCCAGAAAAGAAGACTGTTGAAAAGGAAGCCTGTCAGTCAGGCACCACCTGCAGTATCGCCACCAGTGCCAGCATCTGCATCAACAACAACAGCTGCATCATCATCACCACCACCAGTTACAGAAGAGAGCATTGCAAAGCTCATCACCCTTGCCACATCGTTGCCAGACTCACTGTTGGGTCTTGTTTGGAAGCATGCATTTCAGGAAGGGTCAAAGGAAGGATTTAAAAGGGGGACAGAGCTTTTCAAGGTTAAGGATGTGAAGCAGGCATTTCATGAGGGAGCAGATCAAGGGCAGATCATGGGGATACTGGCTGAGAGGGAAGAATGGGAGGCTGAGGGTCATGGACAATGGTGCTTTGACAAGCCACCAACATGCCTCTCCTGCGATGTAGGACTCCCAGATGGACATACCTGCACCACCAAGCTTGACACCATGGTTCAAGTGGATTTTATCAAGGCTTGACCACCTTCTGTTGAAGCTGCTATTCAGGTTTCTCCCTCACATCACACTTCCTCATCCCAAACCAATCCACCACCTCTTCTTGTTAATGCTGAAGCTCAAGCCCAACTCACAGATTCAGCTCCCACTCCTGCCACTGCTCCTACCCTGGACCCCCCAGCCTTCAATTGGTCTGACGATGCTGCCTCCATACCCATCATCCCCATATTTCCCAAAAATCAACCTCACTGCAATCTTTCAGCTCTCCACACCACCAACCCCAACCCCTTCAGCTCATTAGCATGTCAGAATCACTGTTCTCAATTGCCTTTGGAAGACTGCAACTTTTCTGGACCCCAGCCATCATTTCGGCCACATCAAGCCCCACCACACCTTCCTGTTTTACAATCAACTTCTCATCGACAGTTTATTCCCATCTCAGCCTCTATTGCACCAGTACCATCAACCTTGGCCCTCAATTGGGAATCTGACCCACATCTCTCAGATTTGAGTCAAGCATTGAAGGTGCTTGGTTGGATTTGTCAGTGATTGTTTTTATATTTTTACTTTATTAACTGTCTCATTTTTCCTCATTTACTTGATTTCAGATATACTTTACACTTCTTATTTTTAGTCCTCTTTCCTTTTCAGCAGCTAGGAGGTGAGGACACCTCCATAATGGAGGGGGGCAGATGGAATAGAGAGTCTGCACTCTAGAGCATGGTCACGTGCACAGTAGATACACATGTCACATGTACTAGCCACTCACTGCTTTACCACCACTTAACCTGGCCTGCTATATGCTGGGAAGCATCTCTGCCCATTCCACCATCAACATCATATATGCCCTGCTTTGGATAAGGACCACTTACAATGCATGCCCAGCTCCTTCCTGCCCACCATGTTGCAGAACCACCACGAAACCTGGTATCATGAATGTGCATGATAATGGCTGCCAAACACTGAAAATGCAAACAAGAAAAACAGTTCGACATGTTGTTGGAAATCTATCCCCTAGGAAAGGGATAGATTATACTAAAGAGAAGGAGACTCAACATGCGTGCAACAGAAATAGACTGCATGTATGATTGTGAGAGTATGGGATAAGTAATACAGTGAGACATATGAAGAGATGGTGGTGGTTTGAGAGTGAGAGTGAGAGAAAGGAAGTCATGTATGTGATGTGTCTGTGGGAAGGTGATGCCAAACAAGGGTAATCCATGATTACACCCTCCCCCACTCTAAAAAGCAAAGAAAGAAAAAAAAAAGAGTAACAGTTAGTGAAGGTAAGTAAAATCCAAGCACAGGTGCATCAAAACCCAGTGGGAAAAAGCTACTGGCTGGCAAAAATGAAAATGAAAAGCTATGTAGATTCAAGCATTTTGCCCCCAGAAGCCAGCCAATCTTCGAGTGCTGAACAATCTTGAAGTTCAGCACCCAGGAGCCATCAGTCGTGTTCCAGACTGTAACCTTGCCAGCGAACGAGGTATTGGTAACTACGACCCCAGCGTCGTTGATCTAAAATTTTGTCAATAAAAAAAATTCTTTGTTGCCTTCAGGAGTTAAAACTGGGGGTGGTTCATTGAATTTATGGGAGGGAAAGAGGTTGGTATTGCATTTGATAAAAGGGAGAACTTCGGATGTGTGAAAGGTAGGAAAAATGTTTGGAGTGTTAGGTAGTTCAATTGTTACTGTGGAATGTTTTTCGTTTGTATTGATGATGGTGTAGGGTCTGTCGTAGCATGGCATGAATTTTGCCATGTGTTTCTCACCTTTTGCCTTGTATTCATTGCATCGGTGCAGTGTTGTTAGCTGGACATGAGAACCTATAGCAAAAGGGAAAATCAGTGAATGATGTTTATTGCTTTCAATGGCTTGTGTGATCTTAGCATGTAGAAGGTTATCTTGCACTTCTGTTACATCATCATGTAGTTTGTTAATAATTTCATGCGCTGAGATGTCTTCTTTAGATGCGTTATGTGGAAGTGGGAACAGAGGTGGGATTAACCGAGGATTCACAGTTGAAAAGGTGTGAAGCCTGTGGATTTATTGATGGTGTTCATCAGGTGAAAATGAATTCGAGGGAGTGTGCATGCCCAAGTGAGTTGGTTACATTCAACATGGTACCACAGACATTGATTAATGGTCTTGTTTGTATGTTCGCTCGTGCCATCAGTTTGTGGATGGTAGGTGGTGGACATCTTCAGTGTGACACTGGTTAATTTGTGCAGAGCTTTCCAGAATTTCAACATGAAAAGTTTATCTCTGTCAGAGATAATATCAGTTGGTAAGCTGTTCTTGCAGTACCATTTATCAAAAAAAATGTATGCCAGTTCTTCAGCATTAATGTCTGTTTGTGTTGCCACAAGTTGAATGTTGCTTCCTAGGTGGTCAGTAAAGGTTATGATGCAATCATTACTGCTGTCTTCTGGTAGTGGGCCAATGAAGTTGATTGCCACTGAGTCGCCACATTGGTTAGGTATAGGAACTGGGTGCAATGGTCCTATGGGTTTCGAAGTGGAGGATTTGTTCTGTTGGAAATCTGGACATGATGCCACATAACCCTTCTCCAAATCACATTGCATATTTGGCCAATAATAAGCAGAGCAGAGGGAACCATAGGTTTTGTTGAATCTGAAGTGCCTGAGAGAATCATGAGCTAAAATAGTGTTTTGTGAAGGGAGCCAGTGTGTGGCACAATTAAACGATCACCAACATACCACAATTCATTCTCGAAGCACAGCTCTGGCCAACTCTGTGTTGCAGATGGCAATTTCTTGCACCAAGAGTCACTGGAATAACTGGCTTTAATTTGTCGCAGAAGGTGTTTGTCCACTGAAATTTTCAGGATTGAACTTACAGACACGAGTTCTGGACCTTCTGTGAGGGAGTTGGCAGCTTCCATTGGTGAGTTGAGACCTCCAGGGTGTATGGTTGCCATGGTATGTAGTGCATTGTCCTCATCAAAACAATAACTATAAGGATGTCAAGCTGCTTTTTCTGCCTCATTCAGAGCACCTTCATTTAGCAAGCATGAGAGGGCATCAGCGACACAGTTGTCACCACCTTTAATGTACACAATTCTTGCATTGTACTGTGACATAAGTTCCATCCAACGAGCCTGGCGATGGGATAAGTCTTTTTGGGTATTGAAATTCTCCAAGGTCTTGTGGTCCATGTAGATAAGAAATGGAGAACCAAGAAGGTCAACACGCCATTTTTTTAACACTCTTATAATGGCTAACAATTCTTTTTCGTGTACCAGATAGTTCAATTCTGCACCTTTGAAAGTCATTGAATCAAAAGCAACAGGCCTTGCAGATGGCCAAGTCTTTCCAAAGGACAAAACAGTGCCTGAATGTTTGTCACTTGCATCAGTGGTGACGAAGATTTTGTATTCTGGCATCTTTGCTAAGTTGATTGTGGTTAAACATTCACGGCTTACCACAATTGATTTTATAGTGTTGAAAGACACCTGATAATGGTCTGTCCACACAGGGAAATTTTTTTCAGCAGTAATGGTGGTGAGTTCTGTTAAAATTCCTGTGTGTTCAGCCAGGGAGGGTAAAAAATCTGCTAGATACCTCACAAGGCCCAGAAAACTCCTAGTTTCTGTTGCAGATTTTGGGACCGGCCAACTCAGTATGTGGTCTGCCTTTTTGCTATCAGCCTTGATGCCGCATGCGCTAATGTGGTGGCCCAGGAAATCGATTTCCAGACAGAACAGGTGTGTTTTGTCTGGGTTGACATACAAGTGAGCATCTTTTAGCACTTTTAAGACCAGTTTAACATTTTCTGTATGTTCTTCAATTGATTGTGACCAGATTACAATGTCGTCTAGATAGATATGGCAAATTTTGCCAATAAGTTCTTGCAAGGCAGCGGTTACTCAATGCTGGTGTATTGCCGGAGCATTTTTGAGCCCCATTGGCATCATGAGCCATTTGTAAAGACCAAGTGGTGTATTCACAGCAGTCAAATGGATATGTTCTGGATGCATACATGTTTGAAAGAAACTGTTGGTCATGTCGATAGTGCCCCAGATTTTACCTTTAGCGCAATCAGTAAGAATGTCGTTGATTCAAGGAATAGGGTGTGAATCTGTGATAGTGTTTTCATTTAATTGATGGTAGTCATTTACCCAGCGTGGTAGTACATTAGGGTTCACTTTTGGTACAATAAAAGCTGGAGAGGCACAAGGAGAAGCAGACAGTCATATGCAACCAGTGTCCAGGTGTTGCTGGATTAGAATGCTCCAAGCCTCTTTATATTTCCATGGTGATGGATATGAACGTGACTTGATTGTCTTTTCAGCATCTTTCAGTTTGATAGAAGTGAAAACATCTGTGGGCAGATCATTTACATGTGGGATGGGTTCAACAACTTCTTTAAATTCAGTTCTGATATCTGTGTCCTGTTTTGCAAGTGATTCTTTTGTAGCCAAAATTTCAATTTGCTTGCAGATCACCCCAGCCACATTAAAGTCTTCAGTGATATGTGGTCGGTGTTTATGATTTTTAAGTCAGTCGTTGCACACCATCATAAGTTCTGCAAGCATCAGTTTTTTATCAGCTTTTGTTTCCGCTAACTGTTCACATAAGCAAGGTTTAGGTGGGGGTGGGGGAGAAACCGGAAGTGGGTTCAACAGGTCATATTTCGAAGATTTATCTACACAAGTTCTGGCAGCGTGATCAGTAATGATGGTGTTATGTATCAAGAATGGGAGTCCAAGAATCACAGGCATGCAAAGGTTCGGAACGATGAGGGCTTTTACAGAATTTGAGGTCCAAACAGCATCTAAAGAAGTGAGGGAGAGCTTGACATATTTGTACAATTCAGAGCGAGACTTCTGTTCATTATTCATTGCAACATCTACTGTTTCTGGTTTGTGCAGGCAATACTTTCTAAGGCTCAGTTTAGCAATGAGGTCTGGATGGATGAGGACAACATGAGCCCCATTATTGATGAGTGCCTGGGTTTTCACTGGAAAATCAGTTAATAGTCCATGAACCTGGCAGTCCCAAACAAGGTGTTTAGACCTGATTGGTGTACTCACATCATGCTCAGAGATGTTGGCATTCTCATTGGAATCTGAGTTGTAGTTGCTAGTGGAAGGTAGAACCATGGCGATGACATTTGGTTCATCGTCAGAGGAAGGGGCCATGGCAGCAACCACTTTGGGGGCCTGTTTAGTAGAGGAAAGGGTCAAAGAAGCAGTTGATTTTCCCTTCTTCACAGCAAGGGTGTTGGTGATCGATAAGGTTTTATAGCCCTTGCCAGAAGGGAAACCAGTGGGACAGTCCCAAGACCTGTGACTGACATAAAATTTCCTGCATTTGGTACAGCCATCATGTTCGTTGAGAAGGGTTCATTCAGAGTCGAGAAGTAAGGGTAAAGGGGTGAATGTAGAAGTAGAGGAGTTTGTGTTTGAGTTGGAAGTATTGTTGCAGTGTGAAGGATTATGAAAGGCATTGTTGTTGATGTTCTGACGTTTGTTGAAAGTTTCCTCAATCAGTTCTTGGTGGTGTTTATTTTTGCTAGTATGAGTTTTGTCCAAGCGATGCACCACATTGATCCAGGATTTCAATGTTTTCTCCTTCTTTGCTTCACTGTGTTTAATGCACTCTTTGAGGCCATCATTGAGATGAGTGTTGAGTTGGTTGCACAATGTGGCATCATCAAAGATGGAGCTTGTGTCCCACAGTAAACAGTTTAATTTGATTACATGTTGGGACCATGCCCAAAATGATTCCTTGTTGGGATCCAAATGAGAGTTCAAGATCTCATCGTGTACATGATCTTCCCAATTGGGGTGGAGGTAATTGCTGCAAAGTTGGGACATAAAATATGCGAGAGGAAGAGCGACAATAGTGGGATGGTCAGTGGTGATCCAGTTTCGGATGTGCAGGTCTCTAATACCAGGCAATATGAAAGCAACTTGTTTCTCCTGTGGAACTGACTTTGCTTCAAAGAAATTGTAGCAGGCATTCTCAAATTCCATCATGATAGATGGAGTGACATCACCATTTGTTAGAATGGGAGCCTTTCTGCTCATTGGTTTGACAGTAGTGGCAGTTGACATGGTGGAAAGTGGTTTTCGTTGAATATATGCATGTTGATCGTCACTAGAAGAGTCGGAGGAGAGTGTGAAGGATGGTTGGCATTGTAAAACACGTTGTTGACACATTATACGAGAACAGGTGGGTGGTTCAAGACCATGAAGGAGCAGTAAATGATGGTTTACAACAGTTGCATGTGTAAAACATGGTGAAATGGCAGGGGGAGGCAGCTGTGATGGAATCAAAGATAATGGCAAAGCTGGTGGAGAGGTAGGTGATACAGGCGATTGGCCCTCCACTACAGTAAACAGCTATGGCTGGGTGTTTAGGTACATTGTTAATGGAGACATGCACAGTTGACCAGGCAAAAGCATGTATTCTGGTGGGAATTCAAGGTGGTTAAAAGACAGCCTTTTCAGCGGTGTTCTTCCCTGTTCTAAGATGTGTCAGTGTATACACGCACAGTGATATTTCAAAAAAAGTGGAAATCTATCCCCTAGGAAAGGGATAGATTACACTAAAGAGAAGGAGACTCAACATGTGTGTATGATTCTGAGAGTATGGGATAAGTAATACAGTGAGACATATGAAGAGATGGTGGTGGTTCGAGAGTGAGAGTGAGAGAAAGGAAGTTGTGTATGTGATGTGTCTGTGGGAAGGTGATGCCAAACAAGGGTAATCCATGATTACAGTCATGTTATTGTTTCTGGTTGTTGCGAGAGGTGTGCATGACCTCAAGGACTGTATGTCTTTTCAACACATGTTAGCCACTATTTGTATTTTTGAAATTTGAGTATATGTACTAAGCCTCACTTTTTTCAAAGACTTGTGCAATTCTTTCCTGAGGGTTTGTCCCTGTGGTGAGCAGATTTCTTTGCTCTAAGCAAAGCCCCATAGTCAACCTACCTATTCCCTCATCAAGCCATGTATATCCAGGCTGTGGCCTGTCATCATCTCTGGTTGTCGTGAGAGGTGCACAGCACATTGAGCACTGGCATTTCTTTTCAACAAAGGTTAGCCCTTGCCTGTATTTTTGATATTTGAATATCTGTACTAATGCTCACCTTTTTTTGAAGATTTCCAAACTATTTTTCTGAGGTTTTTGCCAAGGGGGGTTCAGGATTATTTTTAACCATATAGGGTTGAATTTTTTTCTAAGGCCTCAATGGCTAGACTAGGTGTGGGAATATCCTTCCAAATATGGAAATATGACATCATATTGTCCAGATCTGGCTTTCCCTCAAACATCAAACATAGGCTTGCCATTGTTTGTTTCCTCTTCCCTTCTCCCCACTATACTTGCATGAGTCACATGTCCACCCTGGAACCCTGCACTCAATACCTGGAATGCCCACACATATAAGATGATACTGTATAACCTGTAAGTTCTCTATTGCTGGTAGATGTAGTATTCTCATTTACTTACTGTTGGAATAATACCCTAGAAGTAATTAGTAGTATATTATAGTAGTTACATTTTGTAGTATATAAGGGCAATGAAGCTGCCCTCAACTAATTAACTAGCATCTTTATCCTCTACCACCACCACTGCACTATCTATTTACAACAGGTTATGGGCCCTGGCCTATAAATCCTTTACATACTAATTTTACACATAGTCAAACCTTATCTCACATGCTTATCTATGATTACATAATCTACCACAATGTCAGATGAATATACAATGGGATCTTACTGGATGGAAATGCTAAAGGCACATAATTGGATGCCATGGAAGCAATGGATGATGGCCATGCTTCATGACCTTGGACTGGAGAAGTATATTGCAAAGGATGCAAAACCTCCAGGATCAGCTGATCCCCAAAAGCTGGCAACAGATGAATTAGAAGCAATGAGAAAGTGGGCTGAAGGTGATGCTAAGGCACAGACAAGAATAGAACTTGCTATCAGTGGCACAATGACAGCATGGGAAATGTGGGATCAACTCACTATGGTCAAAGAATCCAAGGGCAGGCTAGGGGTGCTTGCAACACGATGCACATTATACAGAATGAGTGTGGATGAAGGATTTGATATGGTGGAGCACATATTGAAGCTAAGGAAGCTTCAAGAAGAATTGCACCTGATGGAAAACATGGTGTCAGATGACGATTTCATGATGATCTTGATCACATCACTCCCTGAAAGTTGGGATAATTATACTTCATCATACCTGGGTGCATCCAGAAATAAACCGACCCTGAAATCACACGAGCTTGTTGCAATTTTGATTGAAGAATATCGTTGTCAACAGGGACGAAATGATGAGACAGCTGGAGGACTGTCTATGCCAGCTAGGCATCAGCAAAAAGGCAAGAAAAATACAAGCTCACAGGGAAAGAAGAAGACAGATATGGAATGCTATAATTGCCACAAGAAAGGTCACATGTCAAGTGACTGCTGGGCCAAAGGAGGAGGCCATGAGGGACAAGGTCCTAAGGGCTGCTGAGGACCCAATTGAGGAGACAGATCCCATCAAATACAAGCTTCCGTGAATAATTCATTAGGGAATTGTGTTTACATGGCCACCAAGAATCTCCATGATTTTTCCAAATATGACTGGGTACTTGATTTAGGATAAAACTATTCAGAAACCCTGGGAAACACAGTGTTTGCTGACACTCAATTTCCTTGATTTGGACATTATCAATGTCATCAAGTGGATTTCAGTTTGTAGAAATGTTGTAGTCTCTTGTTTGGCTGTATTTAAAATGAATGCTATTGACAACTCATCATCCAAAGCCATCCATTTGCATCCAGCTAATCCCTACATGTTTTTGATGGGGAAATTGATTGGATATATGCTTAAATATTATAGGAACCATAATCTATTTTTAGTTTGTGTTATATCAAGCAGAGGGAGACAAAAAAGCTGAAAATCTACCAAACATACTCATTTGAGGGTTTGTTTACATATGTTTACCAACAGCATTCAAGTCAGACTACAAATGTTTGTAGTGTCGGCTTCTTGAGACTACAAAAGTTTATAGTGTCCGCTTTTTTGTATTACAAAAGTTTGTAGTGTCCACTAATTAACACTACAAACATTTGTAGTCTCCGCTTTTTTCATTACAAAAGTTTGTAGTGTCCGCTATTTGAGACTACAAAAGTGTGTAGTTTCCGCTTTTTTTATTACAAAAGTTTGTAGTGTCCACTATTTGAGACTACAAAAGTGTGTAGTTTCCGCTTTTTTTATTACAAATGTTTGTAGTGTCTGCTTCTTGAGACTACAAAAGCTTGTAGTGTCCACCTTTTTGTATTACAAAAGTTTGTAGTATCTGCTTTTTTCCATTATAAAGTCTGTAGTCTCTGCTTTTTGGAACTACATAACTTTGTAGTGTCTGTTTTTTTAAGACTAGAAAAGTTTGTAGTCTGCTTGTCTAATATGTTTTCATGTCCTTCACTTTGTGTAGGGAGTGTTTCTGAGGAGTTGACTTTAGCCAACCACCCATCCATCATTCTGTTTTTGTACCCACCATGAAATTACAGTCAAGACTGACTATGTGAAAGGGGTAGATAGTGGAACTGATCATAACATAGAAACAGAGGATAGCCCACACTGAGATGTCAGACAATTCAAACCCTTCAAAGAGATCATGAATATGGGCAAAGGGTAGATATGAAGGTTTCAGGGGAGATCACCTCTTACCATTCATGTCATACCCATTTTCACATCAGGAGTATCCTGTCTTTCTATTTCATGATCAGTTCCCACTCTCTACCCCTTTCACATGGTCAGTCTTGACTGTAATTTCATGGTGGATACAAAAACAGAATGATGGATGGGTGGTTGGCTAAAGTCAACTCCTCAGAAATATTACCTACACAAAGTGAAGGACATGAAAACATATTAGACAAGCAGACTACAAACTTTTGTAGTCTTAAAAAAGCAGACACTACAAAGTTATGTAGTTCCAAAAAGCAGATACTACAGACTTTATAATGGAAAAAAGCAGATACTACAAACTTTTGTAATGAAAAAAGTGGACAGTACAAACATTTGTAATACAAAAAGGCAGACACTACAAGCTTTTGTAGCCTCAAAAGGCAGACAGTATAAACTTTTGTAGTCTCAAGAAGCAGACACTACAAACTTTTGTAATAAAAAAAGCAGAAAGTACACACTTTTGTAGTCCCAAAAAGCGGACACTACAAACATTTGTAATGAAAAAAGCAGACAGTACAAACATTTGTAATGAAAAAAGCGGACAGTACAAACATTTGTAATACAAAAAAGCAGACACTATAAACTTTAGTAGTCTTAAGAAGCAGACACTACAAACATTTGTAATGAAAAAAGCGGAAACTACAAACATTTGTAATGAAAAAAGAGGACACTACAAAACTTTTGTAGTCTCAATTGTTGGACACTACAAAATTTTGTAATAAAAAAAGCGGACAGTACACACTTTTCTAGTCTCAAAAAGTGGACACCACAAACTTTTGTAGACTTGAATGCTGTTGGTAAACATATGTATACAAACTCTCAAATGAGCAAGTTTGGTAGGTTTTCACTTCAGTCACCCATAGGTAACAGACTATTAGTCATGTAAACTCCAGGTATATTACATGACTAATAGTTGTGGTGTATATTTATATTTTATATATATTTGGCCTATAAATCTTCACTTTTAC
>Ga0307507_10008114_pt1 | contig 14751 bp, 12 predicted proteins | sample 7_EM_MG_FD_207223 | JGI IMG/M metagenome (GOLD analysis project Ga0307507, IMG submission 207223) | Populus trichocarpa ectomycorrhiza microbial communities from riparian zone in the Pacific Northwest, United States - 7_EM | ecosystem: Host-associated > Plants > Roots > Unclassified | place... | reverse complement strand
CAGTGTCAGTCTAGTTTCAACCTGTATCATCACTCTCTAGGGACCCCTGTAGGGGGTCAATTCTCTTAAGTATATTAGGGCTCTTAGAGCCACCTTAAATAAGATAGATCACTCATACAATTCTGTGTCTCTACCTACCAGCCAGCTTAAGTCATTTGTCGTGATACCTGCCTGGCTGAAAGCTCCTTTGTCGTATAAGAGCATTTTGTAAAGCTCCGCATCCACCCTCGGCGCTTTAGATCCAAGCCCAAGCTCTTGGATATCTTGGCAAGAATATGACCCATGAAATTCTTCCACTCAGAATTTCGAAGCTCGAACTGTTCAGAATTGAGCTCCCAGGTATTTCTTACGGAACTCTCCACGATTGTTTCGCTTCCCCTGCCAAACGGTGCTTGGTGGCTCGCCCTAATAATTACTTGGGCATCGTGGTTCGATAGCGGAAGTCCGATGGGTCCATGATCACCCACATATATTTGAGGATCAGTAATGGCGTCCAACTCGCAGAAGGAAGCAAAAGGGGCTGGTGATTTAATTTCGTCCAATTGTTGGCCCAGTCTGGACCTGAAGCTGGAATGATTTGCGGCGAGTACGCTGGTAGAAGAGTTCATCGAGCCACTCCCAAGGTCAACGACATCAGAAGGTGCCGCTAAGATGCTCAGATATCCTTTTCTTAAGGAAAAGATGTAAAGGGTGGTATGGTAAAGAACAAAGGGCCGAAAAGAACCGAGAAGCACAAGGTCATTGACGTGTTTCGAATAGGGAGGCATGGGAGGTCGTCGAGCCGGATGAGTTACGCACTGATGATTTAATTAAAGTTTCCCGTCACATTTAGCGCATTCAGCCGCCCCTGACAAGCTACATCTTATCTGCATTGCTGTTGTCTTATTATTATTTATTCATTGCTTAACGTCTGATTCGGATCCCTGGCGCAGGCCCACGCAGACTACTCCGTACACGCAGGGGAAAAGTAATATTGACAGGAAAAAACCCCTAGTATATCAGGGGGAGAAAAGCCCTATGAGCCACCTCAGTAGGGTAAAACCCCGTTGACCACTTCCGTACGTAGCTGCGGCCCCCTGCGGCTGCTCGAGCTACGTCCTTGACCTCCGTTGGATGTTAGATCTCCTTGGTAACCACTGCATCCTTCTTCCAGCTTCCGCAGCTAGGGTTCACTATGTCCTAGCTAGGCCTGCTGTTGGTTGACTCGGCCATGTATTAGTAGTTGTTTCCCATATCTTGACCGTTCCCTGCGCGCTATCTCCTGTAGACCGTTGCCATATACGCCCTCCCCCCCCTAGAGCCTCGAAGGTGTAGGGGGATTCGTCCATAACCGTAATACCGAAAGGCGAGCGGGATATTGTGTGCTGAGTATCTTTTGCGCCTGGGCCCCAGTCACCAGGCCCTCTCTAGGAATCACCAGGCCCTCTCTAGGGGTCACCAGTCCGTCAGGAGGAGACGATAAAACCGTGCGGTCGCTATCCAGGCTGCCAGGCAGTATAGAGCGGTTCGGCGAGTGACTGCATGCTACGCGGGCGATCGCCCTAGGGGTTGGGAGGGGGGGTATATTTGTTCGTTCGTTCGTTTGCTCGTTCGTCAATGTAAGGTCGTCGGTGCTTTCTGTTGGGGGTTGGGGGACGTTGTTGAAATCCATACCGTATCCTTGAGGATTACACAGGTGCCAAATAGGAGTATAGTAGCTGCTGTTTTACAAAGGGGTACTAATAGTAGTGGTTTTCGAGATCTCACTATCCCATGTGAAAACTTTTCACTACCGCCCACAACGGTCTCAACAACCACTAGGTCCTACCCGCACGCTGTGCGACGTCTCTGCGTTGGCTCTGCTAAATCCGAACTTCGAAGACCGCAGGTTCGTAGCCGTCACCGCGTACAGGTGCAGAGTCCGATTTCGACGGCCGCTGTTGTCTTATTATTGGCGCTCCAGTTAAGCACTATTTTCATGAATAATAAGCCCACTAGAGCAATAATCCTCAATCGATTTGTCTATGACAAACTACAAAGATCTCCAAAGGCGGCTCTACAACCCTCTTATCAGCTCCTCGATTGTGACAGGCTTCCTCACCGCATTCGAAAAGCCCTCATGAAAGCTCACCCACACTCTACCCTCCGCCGCACTAACCTGAGTAAGCTCATCCCGCTTCTTTCTTCCATCCCCACTGCTCGATCCAGCTGCGGAACCAGGCCTGACAATACTGACGATCCGCCCAAAGAAATCCCGCTTGATGCCCTTATCCTTATCCTTCGCTTTCTTAGCCTCTTCATCCCCCTCTAACTTACTCTCCTCAGCACCATCATCATCCCCGGGAACGTCACCACCTCTCCTCCTTCTGGCCTCCCCCTCCCGTCTGGCGTTCTCCTTCTTCCATTCCATCTCCAATACCTGCCTCACAGCAAACCTAACCCTATCATCTTTCTTTCCTCCCATAGTCTCAAATGACCCTAGAGCGTCCAGCGGCGGGTCCATTCTCATTACCCACCTTGCATAAGCCCCTCTCGCTCCAGGATCCTCGAATTCAACCTTACTCCTTTCAAACCGGACGCCTGTAGCCGCCATAGCATCTACGGCACGCATGACCAGTGCCTTCTCGCTTGCCTTTCGCACTGATGCTGTTGCGGCAGTGCGGCTCTTGTCACCGGGCCCAGCAGATATGTTCACAATGATGGGCTTAATGTCCGGTGATAACATGCGCAGAACATAGGGCAAGAGGTCTGTGGAGAGATCTTCCGGGGAGCGGAAGAGTCGTGTGAGGGGTAGAGAGAGGGAGGAATGTAGAGAAATGAGGGCCGCTCGGTTCTGTTTTCGAAGCTCGCTGGCTGTGTATGGTGCGCTGGGACTAGAGAAGGGAGTTTGTTCCGTGATAGAGTCGGAGTTGTTGACATTAGTATTAGCATTGTAGGAGGTTCGAGAGGGTGAGGCGAAAAGGTTGTGGAAGGCTAGGACAGATTGGGAGAGGTAAGGGGATAGTTCCCATTCTTGAGAGCCGTGTACAGCCGAGGAGAGAGTATCATGGAAGTGAAGCCACTCATAGGCAGCCGATGGCTTACTAAGGAGAGTATCGTCCTGGAATGGATGATCCAGATAGCTCGTGAAACAGTCTAAATTGGATTGTTAGCCATTATGACAATGTACTGAAGAGGGTAAGTTTGTGTAATCTCACCTGTCACAATCCTGTCACAGTCCCCGCTGGTATCCACCATTTCCCTCAGTCTTTCCATAGCTCGCCGCTTACTTGCTTCTGCAACCCCAATCGCTCCAGTACTTTCCAAGCCTGCAATTTGCTCTTTGGCTGTACTCGCGCTCTTCGGGAATCCTGCACCTTCACGGAAGACTCTGTCTACAACTTCTTTTGCACCACCCCGTCCCAAGCTTCTAGCAGCCCCGCCGCCATGAGATAGATCATTCAGAACATTATCCTCAATCCATCTTCTAGTCAGCCTTGTAGTACCAGGTGCAAAGTCCATAGACGCCCGAAGCTTGCCAGCAACCCATTCACCAACAACCATGATTCCGCGTATATCGCCTTCTCCAGTTCCACTCCCAGTACCACCTTCTTTCTTATTACTGACACCCCATGTGGCTTCACAGAGACGACGTACACCGTCAGAATCACAGGGAATGCCTTCTTTCTCGAAGATGGAATGCATTCGAGAGACTACCATGTTCAATGGTGGTTTACGGATATGGATGATCTCCGCAATAGATGATTGGCGCAGTGGCCGTAAAGACGGGTGATATACGTCGTTGCAAATCAGAATCATCGGACGCAGGAGTCGAAATTTATCGCCCTTCCGCTTCTTTTTCGGGGCTGATGCGTTCTGAGACCCACTGGCGTTCGAGTTCTTTTGGTCCAAGTTCACGAGATCGATCAACGCCTTGATAAAGCCTCCTTCACCACCTCCTCCACTACCACTGACTACTCCGTCCACTTCATCCACAACAACGCAGACAGGCCGGCCAGCTTTCCTCACCTTTCCATTCGCGGTTTTAGTGTCCACACCTTTAACATTCTCCGTACCAACCATATCTCGGATTCTTCCTTTAACGACATTATGACTACGTTCATCGCTAGCATTGATTTCTTGGACCTCGTAACCAGCTTGTCTTGCACAGACATGGGCAAGAGTGGTCTTTCCTAAGCCTGGGGGCCCTGTAAGCATAAGAATCTTTCGATGCTTCTGCTCTTCATTCTCATCTATTCCATTCTTGTTCACCTTAGGTTTAGGCTTGCTCGAACCTGGGAAGACAATTGGATCCCAGGCTTTAAGCCAGCGGAGAACAGACCTGTGAGTGCGTTCATCACCAACTAAATCTGTGAATTTACGTGCTCGGTATTTCTCAGTCCACATCAAAGTTCGGCTACTCTTTGTACTAGTCGAAACGCTAACGGGTTGCTCTACCGACTCTTTGGGAGAAATCTCTTCAGCTTCACGGGCAAGTCTTGCTACTTCCTCAATTTCTGCTGCTGCATCATCCATCAATTGATAGATATCAATTCCGTAGTAGCTCTTTCGTGCCCGGCCCGGTGCTGCAGTAGAGCGCGATGCGACTAACTGTTCATAGGATATCGGAGGAGCCGCTCGTTTGTTTCCAACATAAAAACATTTCCCAGAAGCAGTTTTCGCAATTATGGCTTTGTTTGCCTTGCTTGTAGCTTCTTCTGGCACCTGCTGTGCAGGCTTGACCGGCGAAGGCGTCTTGAAATATGCGTCAAGTTCGTCGACCACAACAGTTTCCGGGTCGATATCACTATTACCTTGGCTAACTCTCGGCGCGTCGTTCTCAGCAATACCGTCCTCTGAGTATGAGTTGACATCACTTATACGTGAAACTGGTTTCCTCTTGTTGTTGGCGGCCTTGAATGCAGCGAAGTCGTCTTCGTCGTCCGAATCATCCATTAGAAACCCTCCAATTGTCTTTGCGGGCCGATTGGAGTCAACATCTTTCAGTGGACTCCTAGCTGCCTCGATTTTTCTCCTCTTTCTGGGCGATGGCAACTTAGGGGACGAGCTAGGTGGGTATGCGACTGGCGAGGATATCATCGGCATAGTGAGACTGGGAGGAGAGGATGGAGGGATTCCTTGGTCTGGAATAGAATCTGGGTGTATCCCTACACTCCAAAAAGATTTGTAGCCTTTCAAAGGTGTATCTATTTAGTCAGTTTTCCGCGTCTTTAGATAGTCTTGGCGTGTAAAAAATACTAATTGGATGATCCTCCTCACTACGAAAGACTTCAGGAATGTTCCAGGCTCGGTGCTGAATTACAATCCCTTTCTTGTTCTTTTCTGCTCTGGTTTCCTCAATCTGTAGCCGCAATGCCTCTATTTCGTCGGAATGGGAGATTGATGGTTCAGGCGCGTCGTACGCGAAGTCGCGTTCGGAGTGGAGGTGTATTGCAGGATCAAAGGAAGATGGAAGTTGAGGGGACGAATCACACATGGGTTCGAATTCTAAATGAATTGAATGGCCTCATAAAACGGCGTTGAAAGCTTAGTGCGGTGTAGAGGTGGGTATTGTCGTCCCGAGCTCTCAAGAGACGCGTCGAGGTCACGTATAGAGGGTTGGCTTGGCAAACCAACGATCCTTACCTAGTACTCGCCCCATTTCCCTCCACTAAGGACTTGGTTTGGCGTGTTGTCCGATGACTAAAGCTCTGTGCATACTATTCTTATACGATGGATAACATAAGACGCCTATGGGTACTGCGGAGGCGAATTTAATAATGAAAAAAAGTTTTTGAGCCAAACTCATGCCGCACCTAACTTTTCATCTATGGAAAAAATTGACAACATTAAAGCTTGCTTGACTTTAAAGGATTACACTCTATTAACATATAATAATATAACTACTTCAGATGCTCCGGAATTTGCCCCAAAGTTTCAAGTCTTCAGCATTGTATTTGACGCCGGGATTGAAACGTATCTCTACCTCAATTAAACAACCACAATGGGTCGTAAAGTTCTCCCAATGATGCAGATCTTGTCCAACCTGACGAATATAAATATATATCAAATTCGAGCTTTATTACGGAGGTCGCGGCCAAAAGTAATCGGACTACAGGGGTATACGCCACAAGACAGGGGGTTCTCTTGGCATCTATTTTCAGTAGGTTTGTGCCTATCTAACGTACCCTATTTGGGTTCCTTTTCCTCTTATTACGCCCCTCTTTATACTCATTGCCTCCTTCTAATTCAATTATCTTCTCAATATGTTCTGGTATCCTCTCTATCCATTCTTGGATCTTCTTTTGTGGCAAGTCTTTCCATGCTTTTAGCCAATCCTTCTTCATTTGCTCCTTACTCATTGCTATACCATGCTTTGTAGTTTGCCTCTTCATCCAAAACCAAGCTGGCTCTATTATATTTAAATTAGGAGAGTTCGCTAGCCAAAGCATTCTCATAATCTCCTATAATTGATAAACCTTTCCTTGATGCTTATAAGCATGTGGGGATGCGTTATCCTCTTATATAATTATACTAGGACGAGAGAGCTTGCACTGCTTTACAAAGGGAAGGAGCTTCTTCTATAAGATCTCCTTATAATACCGGTACCAATCAATCCCTCCTTTGCTTGCTTTTCTCTTAAGTTTACCAGTCTTCTCATACCACTTCCACTTTGGCTTCTTTCCACTTATATTCCAAGTAATTTTCATCCTTCTTATTTGTGTAGAAAGCTCCCATTTAAGCTTACACTGTGCCTCTAGCTTTGCATTCACTTTATCTATCCATTCCTTTGCTTCTTTCTTTTCTGCTAGTGTCTCTTCCTCCCAAATATAACAAGGGCCCTTTAAGTCATAGGAGAAACAGCCCCAAAACATAAACTCCTTAAAGTGCTTCCATCGGCGACGAATATAGTAATTATAATAGGCCTCCTCTTCTGTTCGCCACACGCGAAGCCTCCCTCTTTGCCCTCCCTATATAACGCTAGTCTCATCTAACCAAATCACATTCTTCCAATCCTTAAGAGTCCAATCTTTATGAGCTAAGCACCAATTGTATCGTGCGAGCTTATTCTCCTTTGTAAGACCAGGTTTTCGAGTAGGTTTTACAGGCTTATAGCCTTGGCGGCGGAGGATTCGGTAAATAGAGCGAGCTAAAATCCCTCCTTTGGCTAGAGGGGAAACCATATCAGCTATCTTTTACATAGAAAGCTCTCGTGTAGTTAAGTTCTTTGAGATTGTCTTAATCACCGCTTCTTCTACTTCTGGAGTACACTTCTTAGGTCTGCCAACCTTCGGCGCATCCTCCACATAAGCAATAAGGATCTTTCGATCCTTAGAAGGGTCGTAGCCACGGCTTAAAGCCTTCTTTTGTAGGTCGTAAATCGTACTCTTCGATAGACCAGTATCGGCCTTAATCTCGTTGGGTTTGAAGCCCTTACTAAGGAGAGTAAGCGCTTGTACACGGGGTCCATTGTCATGTGGGCCTTTTGGAGCCATTGCGAATATATAGCTTGTAAGTAGGAAAGCAAGCAGATGCAAAGATGGCAGAAAAGGGGGTCTCTGCTTATCGCCAAACCCCTGTCATGTGGCTTAAACACGGACCCCTGCGAGTCCGATTACTTTTGGCCGCGACCTCCGTATCACGATATTGATTAATCAGGTCTGCAGCTTCGTTTTGCCAAGACTACGTCAAATCTAGATCATCTGGTTGGTTCGCTTACCAAAATGACCTTTCTCAACAGAGCATGGTATAAGAGTAAGATTACTATCCGCAATAGAATGAGACATAAGCAAAAAGAATTAAGCAATATGCGATTTTATAAACCCAACTTCCTCCTATCTCCCATGTGATATTCCCCCAGCAAATAAAAAAAGACAGTTCTAAGGCCAAAATAATCTAGCATGGGACTCGTATCCACAGCCTTGCCCTTAAAGATCCTTGGGAGGGGCACGCGCTACCATTGCGCCAACCCTATTCAGTTAACTACGGCATTTCAATGCGGAAAAGGAACTTACAGCTAGGTGGATGCTAGAAAACCAATAATTTGGCAAGATGTTAAAATAATAAAATATATATACTAAGAAACTACTGACGTATTTAACCGAACTCCGGATTAAGTTGCTTTCCCGAACTTTCGCCGTGCTAGCGGTAGGTTCGTGGGATGGAAATACCTAGCTGGGTTCAATTTGGTAACCCTCTAACATAGTCGTAGTGATCCTAAGAAATTTTTTACCGCAATTACCTAGTATAGTTCCCGGAAGCTCCGAATAGAGCCTCTACGATATAGTAGATGTCAGGTGACGGAGTCCGCAACCCGAGGTTCGCAACCCGCACCAGCCCCTTATAGTGTTCTATGCAGTGTACTTGGCAGGTGTGCCAGATACTTGCTTAGGGGTCGTTCGGTTGCGAACTGACGCCAGATCGGAATCTCTTGTATCAGTGCGTCTTTTAGTGTTGACCGTTTTGTAATTAGTGGCGGCTACTACCGTGGCTCATTTGAAGCTGTAATTAAGCCGATCGTTCGGTAAGCCTCCAGATTGAAGCCCAGAATCTAACGTCGCACAATACGCGATTGATCTTGATGAACGATTTGAGTGAGTACCTCTACTACAGCCTCTATCGCGACTTTTTGCTATGGCTCCTCCTCAATCGACGCCCTCGACGCCCTCCCCCAGCTTCCGTAGAGGCCCAAGTAGAGCTACGATGACGCCTGCGACGCGCGGAAGCAATGTCATCGCGATCGCGAGAGTTAAGATGAGGACGTCATAAAATATATACAGGCGCGACTGAAACAGCGTCGCGATTGGGGTGGGTGAAGTCGCCATATTATAAGCAGTCGTTAATTGGGCACGTATACAAGGCCTCAGATTTGAACTGGAGTTGAAATGAGGAGCTTTGAACTCCTTATTGAACTGACGCCAAGAGCCTCAGTTTAACTACTACATACGGTATAGCTTTCAAGTTTGACGCGCTTACCGATCTGGAGGAGCTTCAGATCAGAAAGTCGTCAGATCAACCGAACGATCGCGTCAGAATCAGATTTGAGCTTCAGATCGGTTCTGTTCTGAAGCTGCAACCGAACGACCCCTTACCTTTTTGCTGCGAGTCCTGTTAAAATCACTGCCCTGGCACATGAGGACTCAACAGCTTCCCATTGTTCGGCACCTGACTGCTGCAATGCTTATTTCATCGCTGGCTTCGGTCTTCCCCACATTTCATCTGCGTCAAAAAGAGACTAGATAGGGCTCACCATATCTGGGTAAGATATCTATACTAAGACGCGCCTGCTACAGGACTAGAGACCCGTCTCCCAGACTTCTCTTCCCAAGCCCCAAAGTGGCCTGACCCTCAGAACACGATCCTCTATCAATATACTCCGCGATTTTACGCATCACCTTGGGATCTCTCACGCCACAAGATATCGCATCATGGCCTACGCCAAATTACATTGACCCTGTGACTCGGATAGACCTAATTCTCGGGGTTGAGATCCTTTGACTCCCGTCATGACTCTTTTCATGGAAGCAGGACTTGTGGTAAGAAGGAATCTGAATGCTCTTGGGCTGGATGATTGGATTATGTTCTTTGCTTGGGTATGTACGCCATGAATTGATAATCTATAACTTGCTAACAATCTTGCTAGGCAATTGTACGAAGTCCGCCGTGCAAGTAAGGCGTTGAAACTTTCAGGCTCGAGTAATATCTCTTCTTGATTCTCGTAAAATGATAGTGGTTGGATTATCTGGAGGTAAGTAGCGGTATTTATTTGCGAGATTGGATGCGTCAGATGGCATATAATGTCTAGTATGAGTCCGCCGACCGGACCAGTCTTTTTGGGCCAATTGGGCGTTCAACAGGATGCTTAGTTCACGAGCTGCTTTTCTGGAACTCTGATCAGAGTTGAATGGGATAGAATTGCAATTTTGTATGATCGGCGGGGTCTAGTCAGCCGTATTGAGAATTGCATGATGTTGGAAATTTCGTTTCTGGAAGTTCGTTGGGCTATGAGGTTTGCTGTTGACGATTCTGATTGCCGCGCAGGTTCCACATTCGTTGTTGCCCATGGTGACGCAAGCGACCTGTACCCCTGAATGACTTGATGACCGCCCCTCTTTGCACCATACAGAAAGAAGCTTCCTTTTTCCCTTTATGAGGGTATTATGACGACTGCAACGAGAGAAAGGTTGTGCTATACGGGAGTTTGCCAAGGTCCTTGTAATTTTGCAGTAGTGCTCTAGATCTCTGAAAATCGACCGGGTACGTGGAATGCCAAACTGTCTGGAATCAGTAACAGTAAGCTAATAGTTAAGTCACCCAAGCCGCCTAACGATATTATGGTGTTAAGGTAGGTTGAAGTTCCTAACATACATTTGATATTGAGAGATGGTATTTGAAAATGATTAGGTGATAAAGAATATTACGGCTGGCGAAGAGCAAGCTAGAATTGACCATCTCTAAAGTCATTCGGGCAAAGAAGTGAGCATGCTTGGTTTCATCTTTGAAAAGACTACTCATCCCCGGCGCTGCGTAAAAGCGCATGCTCATGTCGGAGTACAAGGGTCCTGCGACTGCTTGCGACGTCTAGGTGCAGAAGTGAACCACACGTACTTTCCTTGTCCTGAAAGAGCAGTATTTCCCTTCTTTGTTATTTGCACGGGGTGCTTTTCGCTGGCTTGTCTGGAGGAAGGGCTAAAGGGGGGTGAATGAATCGCTAAGAGTTAACCACCTACGGGCCGGCGGCCAACTGGTGGTGACTTTTGATCGATTCTCCAATAGCGCGGCCTAAGCTTCCAGGCAGTTTTCGGCTTACCCAGAACCTAATCTTCTTCGCTTCTCGGGGGCTTTACGTGCGGGCTTGTCATCTTCGCTTCTGATGCAGGAAGAGCTGGCGGAATTGAATTTTCGAGCTTTTCGCTCACCCCGGGGAACCTTAGGAAAAAGAGGGTTATCGGCAGCTACTAGGGGTAATTCTTGCTTCCATGCCGCTTTTTCTTTAAATCCTTTGACTTTCCTCTCGGTCTCCTCCTTCGAATCACCAGCACGCCTATATTGACGTCGCAATGTTTTGACTAGCCCCTGGACGCGCTTGTCATAGTCTCGCTGCACTGCTCTTTTGCGTTCCAAATACTCTTTTGAGGCTTCGGCATTATACCTCTTCATTTTCTCCGATCGCCGCTTCCGGTAACCCTCAGCAGTAAAAACGGCCGGATCATTTCCTTCTATTCTTTTGACCACTTGCCGCAGCGGGGATATGTGATTTATGCCACTCACTCAAAATCATCCAGTCTCCAGGGGCAGAGGTCTGTGAACGCTCGTTGCGAATTGCAGAAACCGGCACGATATGTCATGAACTGTCGAACTGGATCGTATTTCCTTACTACCATCTTGATACTGGCTTCAAGTCTAGAACCCTATGTCTCAATACCCCGCTCCTTACCTCGTATGTCTCATCGAATGTCTCATCGAATGTCTAAATACTTGTTTCCATTACCGAATGACGACGTAGTCGTTATTCTATTTGCAACCTATTTGTCACCTATCTGGTGTATATATAGAGGCTCTAGAGCCCTCTTTAATAGACAGAGTTCTTATACCTAGTTGTCCATTCAACAGTTATAAGCCCGGTCTATCTACTAAATTATCTTTAATTCTAAAGCCTTTATTCCAATTAATTATCATCCTAGTTATAGACAACCATAATAATAAATTCTTAACAAGAAACCAAACCCGTTATTATATTATCCATAATCCTTACAAGCCCAAACAACTGGGATAAATGGATTAAGGTAATTAAGTTAAAAGCAAATAACAATTATCTCTAGGAGTATATTAACCTATTAATACCCAAGACTAAATTGCTAAAGCTTAAAGAACCTATTTAAGCCTTACCTAAGGATGCTAATAGCCGGGGGATGACGAAGCTCGCAGAGCTAGATAAGAAGAAAAAGGAGGAGCTCCGTACGCTTAAAGCCAACTATAGGGAAGATATAAAGCTATATAGAAAACAGCTATTAGCTCTTAATACGTTGCGCAGCCATATCTAAAGCTTAATTTTATGTACCTACCTTATCTATACGTTTAAATACGTCACTACCTATAACGTCTTAGTGTTACTAAAGCAGAGAATTGCTCTAACTAATAATGCCTAAAAGCTTCAAGCAGCCACCTAGTATATAAAGCTTAAGAAAGCGCCTTAGAACCAGAACTTTAAGGTCTAGTTAAAGGAGTAGAAGAAGGTGTATACTAAGTATAAGGAGCTAGGTCTACCTAAAATAAATAGTAACCGTTTAGTAAGAGACTTTATATCCATAGTTAATTTAATCACACTAAGCTAGTCCAAATATTAGAAAAACTAGCTTAAAAGGATAGAGTGGAAGAAGGAGAAGCTTCCTAGCTTCTTTAAACTAGTTAAAATCTACCAAAATTACCATTATACGGAGCTCGCCTAAAAGGGCAAAACCCTACAAAGATCCTTTACAGCCACCTTTAAGGACAAGTTAAGCGAGTTACCAAATTTAAAGCCTAAGTTAAAGACTAAATCGTTAGCAGATAAGCAAAAGAAGGAAAGGCAACCGCCGCCAGAGTACCTATATAGAAAGCGTCACTACTTTAACAAGTGCTGGTACATTCTAGAGTTAATTCCTTGCCCATTATAGTTTAAACTAAGTAACGAAATTTAGAAGAAGGTAGATAAAAAGATTACTAATATAACGCCCAAAATTAAGGCTTATATTAAGCAAATTAAAAAGGATGATTAAGCCAATAAGAAGCTAAAGGATAGCAACTAGCAGAGCTCTTAAGAGCCTAATAGAGGCTTTACAGTTTATTAAGTAGGAGCCTATAATATAGCTTCTAGTTATAAGCTTTATAACAGTGTTATTCTTAACTTAGGAACCAACCTACACGTTATTAATAATTAAGCTAGATTTGTTAGCAATATTAAGCCTACCTTAGACCATATCTATACAGGCTTATATATTAAAGAAATTAAAGGCTATAGCATAGCTATAGTTACAATTAACTACCTAAAAGGAAAGAGGCAGATATAGCTTTTAGGAGTAGCCTTTATACTAGGCTTCTATACTAACCTAGTATGCCTCCAAAAGCTTAATAATAAGGGCGTCTATTAGAACAATAAAAAGAACACTCTTTACTATAGTAATAATGTAACGTACGCCCACTGTGGCTACCACTATGGTTAGAAAACCATTAAATATAATAAGCTAAAAAAAGACTTACCAGAGGCTTCCTTTATAACTTAATTAAAACCAGTAAAGTATTTATTAAAGCCTCTGCTGAATTAGGCAGAAGGTCATATATGGCACTAGTAATTAGGCTATATAGGAAAAGAAGCAATTATATAACTACTTAAGTTAGTAATAGGCGCAATTCTAAAAGGCCTAATAATGGTAGAATATAAAGTATGTGGAGTAGGTAAAGCTTATAAGGTGATATCTAGAAGAATACCAACTTAGTTAATAGTTCCTTTCTATAAAATCCACCTTAATTTAATACCCGGAATAGTTGCATTTAATGGCAATAAGTACGTAGTACACTTCCTTAACAACACAATGTAAATAAATAAGGTAGATATAATGGTTAAGAAGTTATTCCTTACCTAAAGAGTTATTATATATTGCAATATTATTGAACGATAATATGGCTTTAAGGTAGCTATAATCTATATAGATAGAGAGACGTCTCTTAGAAACAAATTCAAGGATTAAATATTATTATTCATTGCTTAACGTCCGATTCGGATCCCTGTTGGGCCCACGCGGACTACTCCTTATATACATATAGGGAGAAAACTCTATTTAAGAAAACCCCGTAATTTGTCTCCCCGCCTTTTAGGGCTTGCTTACGAGTTGCCTATGAGTTACCAGTGGTGCTCTACTACCTTACTTTTTGACCTCCTTGGGAACTACTGCTGCTATAATAAACCTACGGACGCGCTAGTATTACACACTATACTCTACTCCTGTAGAGTTATTAGGGGGCGCCTGTTACTTGCCCCTTTGTCTTTTATTGCTATTTCCTTTGCAACCCGGAACTGGTTTAGTATATTTTGGCTAATAAGCTACCGGGTAGCCGCCTTAAGGCCTTTCTATATTGAGAGTAGTGTATTATAGTTTTCTATGCTAGCTGCTGAGAGTATTGCTTCTTGGCTGGTGCGTAAGGGGCATAACAGTATTATATATTTTGGTGTCTGTCTTAGCCAGCTACATTCGCACCTTAGGCTACCTACTAGGACACCCACCTAGTAAAGCTAATCTTTTAGTCCTATTATTCCTGTCCTTAAGAGTGTTGCCATTGTATTTTCTGCCTTTATTAGGCCCTCTTAGAGCCCTTAGGTATTTACCCCCTATGGCGTTGCCTATGCTATGGCTTGGGTTCCCCTTACCTAAGTCTGCCTCTGTACCTTTAACTCCTATTTGTCTCTCCAGCGTCGGTCCAACCAGTACTGTGTTACGGTAGATGGTTTTCTAGTACTCTTTTATACTCTACTTTGGCTCCTTTCTCTTCCTTATTATTGTCTTTACTGGCCTCTTACGCGTCTCCCTTCCTCCTCTATATAGGCCTGGGCCCTAGCGCCGTACTATTCTTCTTCTGCTTTCTCCACCTGTTTTCCTAATATATCTTCCCTACTTTGGGGTTGTTAGTTCCTTCTCCTATAGGGCACCCTAGGGTCCCTCTATAGTTTGTTTAGGCGTATCTTGATATACTTTATAATATTAGAGTTGCGTTCCTTTTACACCCTTTACATTACATCGGCTTTAATATATAGTTATA
>Ga0307507_10008113_pt1 | contig 14754 bp, 20 predicted proteins | sample 7_EM_MG_FD_207223 | JGI IMG/M metagenome (GOLD analysis project Ga0307507, IMG submission 207223) | Populus trichocarpa ectomycorrhiza microbial communities from riparian zone in the Pacific Northwest, United States - 7_EM | ecosystem: Host-associated > Plants > Roots > Unclassified | place... | reverse complement strand
TATCTTTATTTGTCTTTGTTATACTATATACTAACTAAGTATTAGAACACCTTGACAAGTCTTACATCGAACTACTACATTATATCTTTATCAACAATTAGGTATAATCTTAGTAACCTCTATTGATTTTTGAACTATCTGTAGAACAGCAATCACTCTAAACTTAGGAAAGTCTCTAGAGTTAACATTTTCCCCACAAACAACTGGAATAGGCCAAAGCATTAACTTTCGCTGAAACCCAGGTAAAGTTTTTCTTTATGTTGACAGCGGAAGAGAGTGACAAGACGAGTGACAATGAATGGGACTTGGACGACAAATCATCAGTTGAGGACCACAGGGATCTGTCACAGGTGCCCCAAGTCACACGCGAACCTGTTACCCCCACAAACGAAACGAATTCTTGCCCAATCAGCGCAAGTAAGTTGGTAGTCAATGCGTTGGACAGCACAGAGGACTTGCAACCAACAGAGAGGGACATGGAGCAGCTGCTTGACATGTATGGAAACCCTCTGTACCCCCATGCAATGGGAGGGAGTAACTACTCCATCACCATTGCAAACACGAACGCGGATTTGGAACCGACCGAGAGGGACACAGAGCAGGCGCTCGACATGCCTCTGCCTTTCCAGAAGTCCGGAGGGAGTTACTACTCCATCGCAAACATTTTTTGGCCACCTGGATTGCCAGACAATGCCCATCCCCAGGGAAACCACAAGGGAGGGGAGCTGGGAGGTAAATTTGTTGGTGGGGAAGCTAAATTTATGTCAGCCACACGTTTCAAGGGGGAGTATGATGAATTGGGTGAAATGGTGCCTGACGTACCTCCGATACCCTCCAAATCTGTCCCCGACAACCCAGGAATCCTTCGAGGGGTGCAACCAGGTGCTACGATGACAGCTGATGTCGATCTTGAGGGGGAGAGAATGGGAAAGTTGGTGAAAATGACGAATTTCGTGGATTTGACGCAATAATGGTTGATGGGAAGGTGGCAGAGGCTTCGGAACTTCAATGTGGTGAAAAGGGAAGCCCGTATTTCGATTTCCTGTCAACGGAATGGAAGAAAGGGGAGTTAACAGTGGAAATGGGAGGTTTAGTGGGTAACTTACCTGATTTGGGCAAAATCATGCACTTGAAGGGTTTTTCCTGTGGAAGGAAAGGTGTGGGAGTCAAGGATGACAAAATCAAGGGGTGGGGAACACCCCAGGATGTGCCAAATGTCGAGTTTTTTGAGCCAGGCCTTTGGACCCCACGAAACACCCTCCTGGCCAGGCAGTAGCCATCTCCAACCCCAATCCCTGCAAATTCCATTTCGACGCGTTTTTCTTCGATCTGGTGTATTTTGATGACCCAGGGAGTTGCCAGATGAGGAAAGGGACGATGCAAAGTCAAATCCAGGTGGCGGACGACACAGAGTCTAATCCGTTGAGTGACGCGAAGTCTAGCTCGGCCGTGAATGAAGACGAGCCCGCGCTGAGATTGTTGATGGTTGATCGATCACGTGTCACGTGTGATGAGTAGCGGAACACGTCTCATATTGGTTTGAGGGGGAGTGTTGGGATTCCGGTAGGCTAATGCAAGACGAGTCGCAGTGTGGCTGCGCATGTGAGTTGCTGGATCATAGAGTTTCCTCTGTAGTATTAGGGGTATTTTTACCCGTTTTATTCATCTCTGCTAGTCTACTTGTATGTACTATATATTTATGAGTAGATCTGTGTATGTACATTATTGAATATCCATTCTACTATTCCAACACATTGTCACCCAGGGCATCCTTGATGGTGATGCACAGCTCAGCAAACTCAGCTGCTTCAGCCTCACACGCCTTCTTCTCGTCCTTCATCTTCTCGAGCTCCAGACCTTCTTTCAAAATGCACATGAGTTTCTTACCGTCAAATTCTTTAAGTTGGCTGATGGCGTATTCATCAATGGGGTCGACAAGGAGGAGAACTTCGAAACCCTTCTTCTTGAGCACCTCGATGAAGGGCAAGTCCTTGGTAGCGGCAAGAGATTCACCAGTAAGATAATATATTGTTTTTTGATGTTCAGCCATATGCGTGGTATAGTCTACATTGCTGGTAAGCATTGATGAAATGTGAACAAAATGCAAATATACCTTTCAGAGACGTCATCTCGTTGACAGATTTGGTCGAGTAGAAGCGCAAGTACTTGGCAAGTTTGCTGCGGTTCTGGGTGTCCTCATGAATACCAAGCTTAATGTTTTTGCTAAAATGTTTGTAGAACTTGTTGAAGTTCTCCTTGTCTTCCACAATCTCACTGATGAGGTCGAGGGACTTCTTGACAAGGACCAGGTTCTTGCGGATGATCTTGAGGATCTTGTTCTGTTGCAAGGTTTCTTGCAAGATGTTGAGAGGAAGATCCTCTGAGTCGACAATACCCTTTTTCTCCTTGAGGTACTCAAGCTGATCCTCCTTCAAGTAGAGACAGATTTCAGTGCTGCGGCCAAGAGAGGGATTGACATTATCAGGAGTGATAGTGAATGTGCCGCCAGCCGCAGATTCCCAAATGTACTGTTCGTCATCGTTATGTTTTGAGATGACCTGGACGCGCTCGGCTATGAGGTAGCCCAAGTGGAAACCAACACCAAATTGACTGATTATAGAGATGTCGGCACCAGAGCTGAGAGCCTCCATAAATCCCTAGAGGCGTATATTCAGAAAGCAGGGAGAGAAAAGGCAAAGACATTGAACATACTTTTGTACCAGACTTGGCAATTGTTCCAAGGTTGTTGACCAAGTCGGCCTTGGTCATACCAATACCAGTATCATGGATGGAGAGTGTCTTGTTCTCCTTGTCAGGAGTGATCTGGAGGTAAAGCTCCTTGCCTGTGTCAAGGACAGAGGGTTCGGTCAAAGAAGAGTATCAGATTTTATCGAGGGCATCAGAAGAGCTTTCACTGGCCATGGGTGGTTTCAGGGGTTAAGTGCTGCTGGAGATGAAGGAGGTCATTCGAGTCTAATGCGCCACTTTGATGGTGGCCGTCAGAGAGGAACATTGCTGTGTCGTCAAAATCTCACGAAAATTGATTGAGATTCCACAAAATATATACACAAGATTTATCTAAACCGGGATCAAATAAATCTATATAGTAGCTTGTGGCATTGTAAATTTGCCAGCACAAACAAGAGCCATGTCATCATTTGCATAATTGAGAATTGTAACGGCCACTCCTTTCTTGATCAACAGTCACCTCGAAATATCTTCAATGAATGGCAGCTGGCCAGGAAACATTCCTGGTTGCATCTGGCTTGGCTGAGGATACCAAGACATTGCTGCAACCGGAGGAGGATATGTTGGATACAGCATTGGTATTGGCATTGGCACCATCATTCCACTGCCACTGCCAGCAGCCATTGGTCCATTGCCTGCTGTAATCATCGGAGGTCAAAGGTGTGGCATTTCAAAGTAAGATCTAATACATACCGTGATTTGCGCTCGCTTTAGCCATCTGGCTTGAGCAGGTTGTGTCACGCATACCATGTGCCATACAATTTATCTCAGCCGGCTTCTGTGCGACATTGAACTTCATTGGTTCCTTTTCCTGGTAGTTGAAGGTTAGTAATAAAAGCTGCAGCCTGAATGCGAAGCAACGCACCACAAGGTTAGCCCAGTACCAAATGTTACCCTCAGTAACTGGAAAGCAACCTTCCTCACCTGATCCATCAGTCCCTCGCCAACAAACGACTGGTTTATCTGGAAGACTGTGATGCGAACATTTATTTTCTTCGATGATAAGTTCCCATATCTTCTTGCGCTTGTCCCAAGCTGAGATATTCTTTATCGCCTTTGGTGGTGTTTCACCCAAGAATCCACGTTCAGTCGTTTGATTTCCCATCTGCGGAGGGGCATTTGAACCCCGTCCCTATCCTCAAAGCATCAGTATTGAAACTACAATTTTGTATAGATGATGTACTGTTGTAGTCGAATTGGTAGTCACAATGCCATTCATCTTGTTGAAGATTTCAACGATGGGCATTTTTGGTGAATGCCCCCGTTTGCAGCCTTGTGGAAGTGATGCTTGAAGGTGTTTTACAAGAGAGTCGAGATTGGCTTGACCACGGAGATTGTAGGGCAAGTCCCCCTTCTTATCGGTGCTAAAGCGATACTGTGTGGAAAGCTGAGTTGGATGGATTCCAAAGACTTCAGCAAGCCTATCTTGAATTGTGGGCCATGAAGAGAATGAGTCAAAGGACTTCCGTTCATGCATGCCCTGTTGTTCGTTGTGAATAATGACCTCGTACTCAAAAATCAGCGGATCTGTAATACACGATATAGAATTAGCCTGTAGACACCACATAAATCATCCAAGTCGCTTACCACCAGACAAGTTACTTCCAGTATCAGATTCTCCATCATGGTCTGATTCAGGTTCTTTGCCCTGTTGACGAGTGGTTCGTTTCCTTGCTTTAGGCTGGGCCTGACATCCATGCTTATCCTTCACTTTGGCATGTGCAATTGGTTCATCTGCTGCCTCGCTCTGAATCACAGACATCGAATTGACATTGGAAACACCAGATGAGGGACCAGGACCATCCTCTTCATGGTCAAGCACGTCTTCAGCCTTGTAAAAGTCCTTGTAGAAGTCCTTCTCCATATCAATGCTGTCCTCATTCTCAGTCTCCTCCTCCACAATCTTGAGCTGATTTAGTAAATGGTTTTCGGTGGCCTTACATTTTGGCAGTTGATCCCAAGACAGAGAAAGAGGTTGATCCAATGGATGCATAGAATGCACAGGCAGAGGTTGGTTGTTGACCAGAAGGTCTGGAACTTGAATGGTGCCAGTATGAGCAGCATCCAAATCCATATGCGTAGTCACCTTGCACGTATTTTTCCGTGTTGTTGCTCTTGTGGATTTTCGGGTGGTCTTTGTCACAGTAGACTTGGTCGTTCTTGAAATTTTGAGTATTAGATGATGCTGCATGTGAAATTGGGTTATGCCACTTACTCAGATATAACTTCACTTTGCTGATCCCCAGTATTGATATGCCGTTGGCCACCTCCGTCACTTTTAGCCTTGATTCTTGCTTTTGGTGGCATGATCAGAAGGAAAAGAGCAGCCACCACATGTATGATGCAAGAGGCACAAAGTATTGACTTTATTTGGGTATGTACATACACACAACATACACATGATTCACTACCAACTGATACACTACTTGTACAGGTCCTCTATATGTAGTTACAGTGTCGATACCATCCAAATACATCCTGTAAACTAATGCTATGAATCGTGCAAGATGTATGTCATTATCGGTGAGGTCCGTCATTGTGAAACGAATATATTGGCCATTGCGACGAAGGTGATATTTCATTGCTGAAAAGAAAAGCTCGATAGGATTGTAGTCTGGGGAATATGGTGGGAGAAATTCACAGCGCATGCCTCTGTAAGATATCTGAGACTCTTTGAAGACAAATGCATGATTGATTGAACATACCATGCCTTGATGACATCCACAATATCAGGTGCTTATGAATGCGGCAGTTGTCCATCACAATTACAGAGTTAGGTGCTGGAAAAGGTTCCATCTGATCCAACAGTCGCTCGATGAAAATGAGAAATTTTGAGGTATCAATAGCACCTTCAAGAATATCGACATGGAGGATGCCTTCTGTGAGCGAGAGTGCTGGCAGGACAGAAAATCTAATAGACAAATTAGTTTTTTAGCAACAGCCTCAGACATGTTCGAACACAATGTACCGACGGCCACAACAAAAGAATACTTTCCGAACAGCCTTTCTACCCCTCAGCACCCATGCTCAGCCACGATATGATGTTCGACAGTCAACGGCACTCTCGTCAATGAAAACAAGTTGTCCTGGATTGTACGTCCCAATACGTGCACAGAATTTGGCCCTCTTCTCAGCACTTTGTGTCACAGTGTGTGCTGAGAGACGAGGCAGGCAGATAAGGACGCAGCTTCAACTTATGTGTTGCGCCTTCGCTTGGCGCTAAGTCCTAATTTGCAGGTCGGATAGTGTGCAACGACGAATGGAGCGAGAGGATCGGAAAACGTAGTTGATAATCAGACTGAAGGAAGTACAGTGGGTCGTACTAGGTTTATATAGTTAGTGATGCCACAGTCAGGGTCAGAACTGAGGTTCGACCCTGAACCTATCTGAACCAGACCTAGGTTCGGGCCAGAGTTCAGAGAAATTGCTGGACCAAACCTAGGGTCCAGGTCAGTGTTCAGCAAATTGAGGATGGGACTGAACCCGTCTGAACCGGGTTCGGACTGAACCTGTTTTGGGCCACATGACATTGATCAAGGCGTTTGTTGATGTGGGAACTTTGAACTCCCGATAATCGCCACGCTCTCCTACCACACCCAATCTCTCCTCGTTCTGCTACCACCACCCCACATCTCCAACCACACCGTACACGACATTTGGCTCACAACCTTGGATTTGACTTTGCGTCGTCCAAGGGTCGGATTTGACTTCGCGTCGTCTGATTGTGGCATAGACTTCGCGTCCACCACCCGGGAAGGTGTTGCAGTATTGTGGAGGGTGGGTGTACAAGGTATGCCCACTGCGTTTCTATATCCATTTGTCACTGATTACTCTTGCAATGCAGTACAATGCGAATGACAAGGACTGTCGCATCGCAATCGCGAGGGGCACAGACTACACTGGTAAGTGTTCAGACCACATGAACCCAAATTTTGGCTGAGCTCCACTGATGAACATTATTTTGGTTAACATCACTTCAACTGCTGCATCCCCGCACCCCCAACGTCCACGCGGCAGCCCAAAAGACTGTCTTCCTTTGTGCTCTATTCAGGATGGCCAAATCCCTGGTCCTGTAGCAGAGCAACTTCAATGCCAAACTGCTTCCAGGTCTGAAAAACACACGAAACGAACTCCACCTATCCCAGTAAGCACATTTGATTGTCTCGACTCAGTACGCTGAGCATATGTTCTCAAAGATTCAGATCTCAATGGCAGAAATTCGAGTATAAAACATCGCATTTTACTACTGGTGAGTTTGTGCTTCTTCGCTCTCAGCATGCCGTCCCCTGATCAATGCGCAGTTGGAACAGACGGTAAATTACTTGACCAAAGCAAGATCACCTGGTACAATGACCCTGACGACGATGCTCCCATTGCTCCAAGTCCTGCAACTACTCCCGCTCTCACATCTGTGCCGTCCTCTACACTGAAGGCAACCACTCTCCGCACATTTTTCAAGAGCGGAACCACCCCTCCTGCCGCCAACTTTGCTGAAGGGACCCGTCGTTCTTCTCGCGTTTCTAGGCCATCCAAGCGTGTTCTTGATGCAACTAACATGGGGGCACCCATGGAAATACCAAAGCGAGTTCGTGTTGGCAAAGGGATTGTTGAATCCAAATCCGAGGATGAAGGTGAGGATGGGGATGGGGACAAGGACGAAGGCACTGCTGCCCATGCTTCTGATGGTGGAGGAGGTGATACTGATGTTGATATGGGAGACCCTGCTGCTGCCGAGGATGCTTATGCATCCACAAAGGCAATGGGAGACCAGGACTGAGGGGTAAGCCTTCTAACTACTTCACTTACACTGCATTCTCAATTCCATCTAGGCTTTATCTGCTCGATCAAAATCTGACCGAACGGCTGACATACGGACCATTTTTAAACCCGTGAAAGCACACATCAATGTCGACACGGGCGATCTCGAAGATGGGCATGTATGTCTGGTCTGCGAGCAGTGAGTATTCTATTGAATCTATGGTTCATATTAATCAAAATGGATGGTGTTTAAAGGGATCCGGGCATCAATGCGAAGAACTGCTTCTTTCTCAGCAATATAACCACTCTTCATAATCATATTGCCAGGTGAGTCAAGTTCTGATTTGTTGTGACATCTGTTGCTCATACAAACTCTCTAGACGTGCTGATCATGTTGAGATATACACAGAGTGCTGTAAGAAACATGGAATTCTGACAAACGAGCGTGTTTATGCACGAACCCAGAGTCTGGAAAGTATTGGCAGGTAAGCTTTCCGATTAGTCTTTCTGAGATTCTTCTAAATCATTGTATTATAGTGGCTTGAAGCAAGGCACATTGGATATGGCCATCGGCCGTCATCTCAAACCGCCTGCTTTTACCACAAATGGGTTGCTTGACTACATTGTTGAACTCATTGTCACCGAGGACGAGGTAAGTCTTAATGGCGAGTGAATATTTTCACCAACTTACATGAACCCTTAGGCCTTCCAACTCATCGATAAGAAGCCGTTTCGACGCCTTCTCTCATATCTCTGGCCATCGCTTGGGGAAAAAGATGTTCCACATCGTTCCAAGCTCCGTTCAGAGATCTTAACCCGTGCCAAAGCTCTTGAGAAAAGAATTTCCAACAAATTGAAGGTAGGGCATTTTGCCAAGAAAATCTGTATACCCCCTGATTAATATTTAGGACATACCGGGAAAGGTGTCTTTCACCTTCGACACCTGGACTTCCGAGGCTGGTGACCCTTACTTATCACTTACCAGGCACTATATCGGATCTGCTGAAGACAATCCGAACTATTGGGAGCTGAAGTGCGAGCAGTTGGGATTTACGCGCATTGAGGGGAATCACTCGGGTGCTAACTTAGGAGGAATTCTCATTGGTGTAATAGACAGATATGGTATTCGTCGCAAGGCAAGTTTTCCTTATTTGTAAATTAATACCGTTTCTGATACCTCATGTTCACTAGATCAGATGGTTTACAGCCGATAACGCCTCCAATAACTTCTCTGCCATTCGAGAGGTTGCGAAACAAGTCAACGCCAACATGCCTGGTTGGGATGCAAAGCAACATTACGTTCGGTAAGTACGCTTGACCTCCTTTTTATGATGCATGCTGACATTATACAAAGTTGCATGGAGCATTCCATTGACCTCTCAGCACGCCACTTTGTAGAAGAAGTTTCACCGTCGTCGATGGCCAAACTGCTGAAGAAGATTAAGAAAGCCTTCGGAGATGCCGAAATATCTGATACAGTTGATCTTGACATGCTTGACGCCCAGCTTGCAGGCTTTGACTTTGAGAGTGATAAGGAGGAAGGAGATGATGATGACAAGGCTGATTCATCTCAATTTGATGTTGCAGACTCGGTTGGAAAGGCCCTTGCCTTGGTAAAGCAGGTAAGCCTCTTACTTTTATATCTAGTGGAACTTGTCTGAACCTTTTTTCTACACAGATCCGAGCTTCACAGGCAAGATCCTTTTTCAAGACAGCCTGTGAGAAGGTCGATGTTCCATTTCTCGAGCTTCTCCTGTGGATCAAAACTTGTTGGGCATCACTATTTGCATTTCTTGATCGAATTCTTAGGCTTAAAAAGGTGTGCTAACTTCAGTCTCTTTGAAACATTCTGATCCTTTCACAGCCTCTATCTCATTTTGCACAGTTTGCAGATGAGAGTGACGAGGTGCCCAAGCTCAAAGGAAAACACTACTCCGATTTCTATCTCCGTAAACGTGATTGGGAGAAGCTTGAGCTAATGCACGAGGTCCTACAGGTGAGCTCTCAATTCTCCTTATGTGTTCATTATTTATTATCGTTTTGAGGAACCTGCGAGTGCAAAGCAAACATTTTCGAGCTCGAAGGAGCCAAGTGTGTTCTGAACAATTCCTATTCTCGAGTTTTTGAAGGAGACATGGGGCAATATGGCAGAACTTTCTAAGTTCTCGGAAGTCAAGGATGCAATTCACAAGGGTCTTGAGAGCCTTGATAAGTATCATGGAAAGGTGAATGACACTGATGCATATTTTATCTGCCTCTGTAAGTCCATTCCAATTTGTCATGATTGAATTCTGAACCGCGTCTTTAGTTCTGAACCCCAATGTCAAAAATGCATATGCGCTCGACAAATGGGAGGCCACGGTTTATGTGGAGGGCATGTCCCAAGTTGAAGAGGTTGTAAGTAATTCTCCGCTGTCTGTGTTTACTGCTTGCTAAACTTTGGTTAGTTCGATTCCTACTATATTCCTTTGCCAGATATGCCTGCTTTAATTGCCGCATCCACATGTATGTATATACCTTTATTCTGGGTCTTTGCACTGACGTCGCTCAAGCGTCAGGTTCATCAATCAGTCGTAATTCTCAGTATGGCCATAGCTGGATGCGATCAGCTGTCCAATCTCGGCATGACGCTGAGCGCACAAGCTCAAATCCCCATGACGAGCTCAAACGCTATATGGAGAGTCCCCTTGAAGATGTTGCGGATGTTATTGGTTGGTGGGGGGTAAGTGATCACCAAACAGTTTCTTGCACAATTACTAATACTATTGTAGCATCACACCATACAGTATCTGACACTCTCGAAGATGGCAAGCTTGCTATCCAAGGGTCTGCTACTCCCTCAGAACATGCATTCTCAAGCGGTGGTACCACTGGCACTGCCAAGCGAAACCGCCTCAAGCCCGAAGTATTTGAAGCCCTTCAATTGCTAAAGGGTGGCTATCGTAATGGACATATTGCTGCTGACAAAGATGCCAATGAACACTTACATTCCTCAGATGACGACGTCCCTGTTGATGATCAGAACTCAAAGTAAAGGCTACAGTAGTAGTAGATGGTAAATGTGCTTGTTATTCCGGTTTTATCTTCTTGTAAAGTTGTACTAGTATATTCATGAAAATTCAGGTTCGGTTCGAGTTCAGGATCTACTTGAACTTGAACCGAACCTTTTGACCCTGAACCTAAGGTCCAGTTCAAGGTTCAGTGAATTGTCTGGACTGAACCTGAGGTCCGGTTCTTGGTTCTCTAAATTTGGCTGTGACCCGGACCGACCCGAACCGTGGCATCACTATATATAGTAGCTACGTGTAAGCTAAATGATGGCGGATAGATATAGCTGAAGAATGTGAGAGAAAGAAAAGCAGGATGAGATAAAAAAGGAAAATGGAAAATGCTGACGCTGATGCGCTTGCGTAACACCCCTAGCACCCACAGTTATGGCGTTCCGCGAGTAAGCACCGCAATGGAACGCAGCTGGTATATGACGCATACGGAACGGAAGCGGAGTTGTGTGCCGGACTGTGTATAGTGTGGGAGTGGAATGTGTTGCCGGTTCGCGGATATTGCCGAGTGGCACAGTATGTGACAGTACCCCCCTCTTAAGGCCGAGCCCACGTAGGCCATTGATGACTAATGCACACGGGCCCGTTAAAAACTTTTGTTGTTCCAGATAAGTCCTCTTATCATTCCTATCATCACCTATCAGCATGAACCCCGAACAACTTCGCGCGCAGCTTGAGCAGTGACAGCTAGAGAGTGCAAGAAGGAAGGCAGAGGCAGAGGCAGCTGAGGCAAAGCAGAAGGCGGACGAGGAGGAGAGAGAGTCCTGAGAGAAGGCAGAGGAGGATAGGATTAGTGTTCGTCACAGGTAACCCACAGGTATTTTTGGGTCCACCTGCACCCACACCCACATTAAACCTGTACCCGCAGTCACAGGTACAGGTTTATTTGGGTACAGGTATGGGTACTGTCACAACATGTCACATCACCACATCATTGCCAACACCACCAACCACCACCCTTCATCACTCATAATAAGGCTGTGCAGGAGATGAGGGGAGCTCTAGGGACACAAGGGACCACAGAAGGGGTGGGCTATGACACCCATCCCCCCAAATTGGTATGTTACTTCGACTTTTTGACCATTTTATGTTGATTTATGATGATTTTAGGTAGTTTTCACTTGTTTTTCATGCGTTTCGATGTGTTTGGGGGCTCTAAAAACACAAGGGAACACAGGAGGGGTGGGCTATGGCACCCATTCCTCCATATTGGTATGTTACTTCGACTTTTTAACCATTTTATGCTGAATTATGATGATTTTAGACAGTTTTCACTTGTTTTTCACGTGTTTCGATGCATTTGGGGGCTCTAAGAACACAAGGGAACACAGGAGGGGTGGGCTATGACAGCCATCCCCCCAAATTGGTATTTTTTCATAGGTGAGTACCATTGAAATAGTTGATTAGTACTAATTTTGTGTATTTTAATTCAATTTAATTTGATTTAAAAAACCCGCCACACCCAGGCCACAGGTGTGGGTTTTCGGCAGGTGACTACAAGATGATCCATACCCATACCCGCCTTACCCATACCTGGGTACCCGCGCGGGTTCACAAACCCGTGACAAACACTAGATAGGATCCTCTGGAACATTGCGGAAGCTGAGGAGAGGGCGTGTTTGCAATGGCTGGCAGATGAGAAGGCGCAGGCGGAAGCAGCTGTGAAGGATGCAGCGGAGAGAGCGGCAGTGAAGGCAGTGGCAGAAGTGGCGGCGGCAGAGGAGAAGCGGCAGGAGTTGTGACAAAGAGGATCCTGAAGATTGCTTCGTGTTGGATGTGTGCAGCAGGCAAGAGGAAGTGTAGGTTGCCGGCGATGAAGGAGTTTTGGGAGGGGGAGACGCTTCCATCAGTGGTTCTGTCAGCGATGTCAAGTACGAAGTGGAAGCAGGTGGAAGTGGAGATGCTGGGGAGGCTGCAGAAGAGATTGGCGATGGAGGCGGCGCTCCATGGGGAGTTGCTGAAGTTGTTGAGGTTGATCGACACATGGCTGAAGGGGATCGAGGCGGCGCACCTCGAGTTGGCACAGGCAGTGCGCAACAACAACGCCCTCATGACCAATGGTGTCCTGAACATGGCGATCGCCAACAAGACGTTGTTGCAGATCGAGGCGGCGCTCAAGGACAAGCCGGTGGGGTTATACACGGAGAAGCAGGATCACGTGAAGAAGGACTTGGGGATAGTGGAAGAGGCAGAGGACGAAGATGGTGACGATGATGAAGACATGCCGTGTGAAGTGCCGATCATGGACTTGGAGGCAGAAGAGGCGTCAGGAGTCAAGTCGAGTGAGGCGGAAACGGAAGAGAGCGGGGCGGAGATGGGTGAAGAGATGGGAGGTGGAGCAGAAGAGAGTGAGGGAGTGGAAGATGAAGCGGAAGGGAGCGGAGAGGTAGCGGGTGATATGGTGGAGTGGGGTGTTATGTTTCTTTTTTCTTTTTTCTTCTTTGTAGTATAAGTGAAGGAATGTAATGTACTATATATTTATAGAAAAGAACTTTGTTCAATATAAGAAAGAAATGCTAAGATAAGCGGATAAGTTGTAGCGAACGGGAACAGATGCAGAAAGGTGCGGAAGATGCAGGAAGAATGTGGAAAGAAAAAATAGAAAAGATTAAGCAGAGTGCAGACCAGGTTTGTCGGGATGGTTTTTGTGGAAGTCTTGGATGAGTTCTTGAGCATGCGCTAGCTTGTCGGCAGTGATCCAGGATGTTTCTTCATCAGTTCCTTCATAACCGGCCCAGTGGACCAGGTACTGCAGTTTGCAATGGCGGCGGCAATCTAATTTTGTGTCAAGTATCTTGGCAATCTCGTATTCTATTTCACCTTCGATCTCTACTGGTGGTGGTGAATCTTCGGTTCAGTTTGGAATAGAGCTTGAGGGTGCGGGTTCGAGCATACTGACATGGTACACCGGGTGTATGGCACGCATAGACTGCAGGAGTTGGAGGGTGAAGGAGATGGAACTGGGTTGCGTGATGATCTCGTAAGGCCCAAGGTTCTTCTTGGAGAATTTCTTTGAAGGACAGGTGGTTCATATGAATTGCGCTTTGACGTATACCTTCTGCCCGATCTTGAAGTCAGGAGGCGGCAGTCAGCGATTGTTGGCAGACTTCTGGTAATGTTGTTGCACTTGCCAGATATGGAGCTTGAGGTTTTCATGGAGTTTTCCAAGATCAATGGCAAATTCCCTAGTGCAGGTGGAAGCCATGTCGCACTCCGGGTGAACGGTTAGGTTCAGGTGATAGCCCTTATTAGTGAAGAAAGGGGAAGTGCCAGTTGTTTCACTTGGTGCATTGTTGTAAGCAAATTCGGCTAGCAGTAGGAGAGTGGACCAGTTATCCTGTTGGAAATTGCAATAGCAACGTAAGTACTGTTCCAAGGTTTGGTTTACCTGTTCCATCTGACCATCGCCTTCCGGGTGGTATCCGGAAGTGAAGTGAAGGTTCATGTCTAGAGCTGTGCCTAGACTTCGGAAGAAGTGCGACACGAACTCGGAACCTCGGTTGGACGTAACGTTGCCGGGTACGCCATGTTTGGAGAATATGTGAAGTACAAATAATTCGGCTAGTTGGGCGGAAGTGATGGTATCGTAAGTCGGAATGAATATGCCCTGTTTAGTTAGTTGTTCAATGATAACGAGAATAGAAGTAAAACCAGAAGAAGGTGGAAGGTGTTCAATAAAGTCCATAGAAATCGAATCCCAGGGGTGAGTCGGAATCGGGAGTTGCTTGAGGAGACCGTAAGGCTTGTGCCGAGGCTTCTTCAAGCGCTTGCACGTAGCGCAAGTGCTGACATAGTCTTTGACGAAGGACCTGAGGTTGGGCCAAGCGTACTCTTGTCGGATCAGTTCTAACGTCTTATTTTGACCAAAATGCCCTGCAAGCGGATGATCATGCTTATTCCAGAGAACTCGCAAATGAAGATCCAGGACATCGGGAACGTAGATTCAATCGTTGAGACGAAGTAAACCATCGACAATGGTCCATTTCAGGTTGGAAGTGTAAGCAGCGCGGATGTCGTCATGTAGTTGATTTACATCCATAAGTGAAGCACTGCGGAAAGCTAAAGAAATTAGTGATGTAGCACGGAGAGAAGCAGAGAGTTGTTCTTGGGTAAAGACAGGTCGAAAATTATGAGGATTGACCTTTGCATAATCGTTACCCCCCTCTTTAGCATAGACATCCCATCGTCT
>Ga0307507_10008112_pt1 | contig 14755 bp, 13 predicted proteins | sample 7_EM_MG_FD_207223 | JGI IMG/M metagenome (GOLD analysis project Ga0307507, IMG submission 207223) | Populus trichocarpa ectomycorrhiza microbial communities from riparian zone in the Pacific Northwest, United States - 7_EM | ecosystem: Host-associated > Plants > Roots > Unclassified | place... | reverse complement strand
CAACACAAAGCAGCCGTCTCCCTTCACTGCCTCCACACTGATCCCCTCTCTCCCTCTCGGCCGCTCACTCTTCTCCAGCCAGAACCGCCGCTGGAACCTTCCCTTCTCTCGGCCGACCACCGTTCTTCCCTCTCTCGGCCGACCCAGCTCCAGCAGCGAGACCCACGAACAACAGTCTTGAAGGAAGACCATCAACGCCGGCCTCCAGCAAGCACCCCAACAGCAGCAGCGTCTCCTCATCACAGCGGCGCCGTCTCCAGCTCCTCCCCCCAGCGGTGGCAGCAGCAGCAGCATCGCCCACAGGCACGGAGCAGTCCGCCTTCTCCCTCCGGTGGCGCCTGCAGATCCAGCCTCTTCTCCTCCACCGCGACAAACGAACACCAGCAGCAGCGCCGTCCTTCTTCCCTCTCTCGGCCGACCCAGCCGTTCCTCAGCTCCACCACCAGATCTGCCATCGGCAGAAGGAGCAGCCACCAGGAGGAAGCCGATTACGATCCAAAGTTGAGGAGCACTGACCGGAGGAAACAGATCTAAAACAGAACAAACTAAAACAGACTTGCTTGTTGCGTTTTTGGGTGTTTTGCAGGTGACGGTGATCTTCACCGCCGGCGAGGAAAAGAAGAGGGGAAGAAGTCGATCCAGACCCCCCCTGTTGCTTTTTTTTCTTGCGGCGGCGCGTGAACCCACGCGCCGCCAGTGACGGTGGCGCGTGGAGAAGACGCGCCGCCAGTGACGGTGGCGCGTGGAGAAGACGCGCCGCCACTGTTCCCGTGCACTGTTCCTGCATATTCCAGAAGCCTTTGGATGTTTTAGGGGCTGTTTTGTAATTTTAGAATTGTTTAATGTAATTTTTGTTTAATGTAATATTTGTTTAGTTTTAAGTTTTTTTGGAATTTGCATTTTGTAAACATGGAAGCAAAAAAAGAAAAGAAAGAGAAAAGAAAAAAAATACAGTAAAGAAAAAAATACAGTGAAGGTGTATGTGTGAGTTTGTAGTTTTTTGTTATGGATGTTTTTTTATTTAGGATAAAATTGCAAAGATTAAAGAAGAATTTAATATTTTGATTTGCTCACGGATAAAGAATTATGAACTTACATGTAAGTTGTATTTCTAAATTCGATGAAAGAACAGAATTGTTAAAACTTCTTTAGCACATCAAAGACACGAAGCAGCTTACCTCAGGTAGGGTGCGTTAGGGGTGCTAATACCTTCCCTAACCACAACCTGTCCCTTACCCTTGAATCTCTGATAAGACCAGTACCCGGGTTTCCTAGTAGCCTTCAATAAATTACTAGGTGGCGACTCCAACGAACCAATTCTAGCAAAACGCAACAAAGATAAAATCGCCAGCCGACGCCGCGCGGGGTTTTTCCGACGTGCGACACATAGTAAAAGGCAAGGGCGGAGCCTTGTACAAGGCTCAAGTGGGCTGTAGCCTAGGTAACAAATAATGTTTTGCCCAGTAAAAATAATGATTTGTGAGGCTTTCTAAACACAAAATTATACAAAGGAGAGGAGTACAGACAAAAGTACAGACACAGTAATATAATTGCAACCGGTGGAAAATAATTGTTTTTGTACGTAATTAATTGTAAAATATGTTTTGTTTTATTAGGGGTGTTTGTGTTTGTGTTTGTGGTTGTGGTAGCGGTTGTTTTTAAAGTACTTTTTACTTGAAAATATATCAAAATAATATTTGTTTTTATTTTTAAAAATCAGTTTTGATATCAGCACATCAAAACGATCTGAAAACGCCAAAAAAATTAATTTGAAGCAAATTTTTTTTAAAAAAATATTTTTGAAACCCAAAAATAAACTAACTATATATCACTAAAGAGTGTCGAAACATGAAAAATTTGGGTTAAAAAAATAATAATTGCGATCAATTATGTTTTGTAGGGCATACACATTTATATTAATTAATCGTCCCAAGTTATTTTTCTCAAAATTAACAACCATTATCAATCTTATTAGTGTTTCTCCCAAACGTTATACCAAGTTACATTATGCTCAGGCTATAGAAATTGCACATATGGTAGTTACCGAAGAACGTGAGACTGGTAGAGTGGCTAATCAAATCAGTAATTTACATTGAAGTGGAACTACTCACTGGAGCTCTCATTTTGATTCTATTTGCAGCTTAATAGATATGTATGGTGCAACTATTACTGTGCTTGAAAGTATGGTTCAAGAAGGATCTTCTAACTCTATATGTGGAGAAGCTGGTGGTTGTTTGATTGTGATGAAATCTTTTGAATTTATATTCATCTTATATTTGATACATAAAATAATAGAGATTACTGATTTACTTTGTCGAGTTTTGCAGCAAAAATCTCTTAACATCTTAAATGCAATGGATCTTGTATCAACTACTAAAGCATTGCTTCGAACTTTGAGAGATGTCGGATTTGATCTTCTTCTTGCAAATGTGCAATCTGTTTGCACAAAATATAAGATTGACATACCACATATGAATGCTTCGTATAAAAAGGCTACAGGTCATTCATATCAACAACAAGGTTCAGTGACAATTTACCAGCGTTATCATTATGATATATTTAACTCAACAATAGATTTTCAGTTGGAAGAATTAAATTTTAGATTCAGTAATGGGATAGTGGAACATGTTAAAATTGTGCTTCGCAATAAAATGAAAGAGGAGTTCTTAGCAGATTCTTTGATGATTTACATTGAACGAGAGCTTGTTGAAGATATTGATTCGGATTCGATCATAGATGAATTATATTCTACAAAACATCGAAGGGTGCAACTTTGACAGTATGATTTATTTTTATTTTGAATTTTAAGTACTTTAAATTTTATTTTTTATATATTTTGTGTTATGTATTTGAATTAAAACTTTACTGTTAACCTAGCAAATTTATATATCCGAGTGAATGATTGATCTTAAAAAATAATTTATATGCACTTATATCATAGCCCAGGATAGGAAAAATTCCTGGCTCCGCCCTTGGTAACAGGGTAATTATTTTTCCTTGCTTGTAGAAACGTGCACAGTGCACGTTCTGAATGCAGAAGATGAAATGGGAAACAAAAACAAGGGGAGGAGAATTACCTGGAATGGAGGCTTTGTCGTTCACGGTGCTGGTAGCTCACGATGGCGTTGGTGTTGCGGTAGCCGGCTATGGTGGCGGACGTTGGTTCTCTTTCTTCTCTCCTTTGCTTCGGTGTGTTGTCTTCTTCCTCTGTTTTTTGTTTCCCCTGTCAACAGTGTTCTTGCCTCTTTGCAGTGGCTTTGTGAAGGTGTTGCTGGTGGCGGTTAAGAGGAAGACCGGCGATGGTACGTGGAGGACGCTGCTTCGGTTTCTCTGTATTTTCTTTTTCTTCCTCCTGCCTTCTACTCGTGCTTCTCTCTGCTTTTTGTTTTTTTCATCTGTTCTTTGTTCACTTTCCTCTTTCTCTTTCTCTCTTAGCTTTTCTTTCTTTTACCTATTCTCCCTTGTTCCCCTCTCTTAGTTTGTTTCTCCTCTGTTCCACTCTCCTTTCTCTTCCTTTTTTTTTGGTGTGGGGATCCAAAAATGGATAACAACAATATAAGATAACTTTAATTTATGATAAATGTTCATTTTAAATACAGACATATCTCACAATTCAAAGAATTGATTAATGTGATTAACTATTGAAAGTGAAAAGACAAAGAAAAAGCTAAGAGATGCTGGTTTAAATAGGAACATCATTCCGTAATTGGGTCATATCTGAAGTTGTAGACCTTGAATTGAGGTCTAGTTATTTTTTTTATGGAAAGCTAAGATATAGACCTACAACTTTTATAAAAAATCCAAGACTCATTTTAATATATTTTTAGATAAAAATTATTTTTAATAAACACCACACAACAAAACTTCAAGCAAGAACTAGCTAGGTAAAATGTCTCCCTTGTTAAGGGAAGGTCCCGTTAAGCCCGTTTGAAAACGCGGGCCAACCCGTGTTTTTAAAAAAATATTTTTTAAAAAAAAATTAATTTTTTTATATGTTTTGGATCGTTTTGATGTGCTGATTTCAAAAAAAAAATTTTAAAAATAAAAAAAATTTATTTTAATATATTTCAATATAAAAAACATCTTAAAAAATAATCACAACTACACTCTCATACAAGTCTTCAAGACATAACCCCCGTGCCATAGTACTTTTAGTTCTCTGCAGCCTAGATTTTACCACCGCAGCAGATAGGATATTCGCATCAACTCCAGCTTTCCCTCATTGAGTCACTTTGAAGTCTGAACAACAATCTAAGTCTGTACAAGATCCGACTAAACTTCAGAAAATGGAATGATAGGAACTTGACCAGGCTCATTGAAGTACCATACTTGTTTGACTTGATCCTGTGGTTGTCACGTGCGGTGATTCTTAAGCTCTATTATTTTTATATTTTAAAAATATTTTTAAAAAATTTATTTATTTTATTTATTTATTTTAAATTAATATTTTTTAGTGTTTACAGATATTTTAATATGCTAACATCAAAAATAATTTTTTAAAATAAAAAATATTATTTTAATATATTTCTAAACAAAAACTAGTATAAAATACATTCTCAATCACAAACAGTTTCTCAAATTCTTTCTCAAACAGTTTCTCAAATTCTTTGTCAAAGGTGGCCCTCCACTATCTTTTCAGTGGGAAATTTGGTGAGTCTTTCACATACACTTTTCCATTATTTTTCAGTGGAAAATATGGAAAGGGGGAAGAAATTATTGAAGAACTGGAAATTACAAAGTGATACACCCACGAGTGTGTCTCACGATCAATTACATTATCTCCTATTGAATATATAGATCTAGAAGTGATCAAACTGTTTAAAAAAACTTTCGAAATTAAAGTTTCATTCATAGAATTCTTTGCTTTTTATTACCCTTTTTTTACTTTTGAAATATATAGATCTATGTTAATTGCTTTTTAGGTTGTTCACGAGGCTACTAATGCCCCAACAGCAATAGGTATAACAACCAGCATAGATTTGATTTTCATGGTGTTTATTTTTCTGCCCCTACAGACTGTCAGCAGACCAGATGGTCTGCTGGTTCTGGGCAATGACCTCCTTATCGGTCTTTTAAGCAGATCATCAAGTGTCAACTTTGCTTCTTTTTTGGCCATACCACCCCCAATATGCTCAGTTTCACAGTAGTAGCCATCAGCCTTCTGCTTATCTTACAGTTGGTTCCGTTTCTGCATATAGTTGATTCTCGGATGCTGGTGCGAACCAGCACGTTATTAAAGTGATACACCCACAAGTTAGTCTCACGTAAATTACAATATCTCCCATTGAATATATAGATCTAGAAGTGATCAAATTGTTTAAAAAAACTTTCGAAATTAAAGTTTCTTTCATAGAATTCTTTGCTTTTTATTACCCTTTATTTACTTTCATATTCAATTGGTCATAAAGAAGCTATGTTCTCTATGATCCCTCAATACTTTCATAGTGATTAACGTTCTCTATCAATCTCATCTCCTCATCTCCCGTTGGAAATAGTTTATCTATTTCATTTTTCTGTATACTTGTCAAGCACGAGAATTTGAAGAAAAAGCAAAAGCGAGACGACTTGAAATTGTAGAGACCTCCATAGTATACACAAGGCAGTGTGCATGCATGTGAACGTAGGACTTTCAAGTTAATGTCGCAAACAATGATATGGAAAGGGGAAAAAAAGTTGAGTTGGAATTTTATCAGAAAGTAGACAACCGTGACGTCAAGCACGAGAGCAATCATAGTTTTAAATTTTTAAATCAGAATAATATTTTGAATCGTTATGTATATTATGGATATGTTAATTGTCCATAATTATTCAGAAAAAAATAAAGTTCATTTATTCACTGTTACTCATTTATTTAATAAGTAAAAAAATGAGAAATTATTCATCTTCTCCATTCATTTAAGACTAAAATTCTCTAATGTGTCCCATAATTATTCAGAAAAAAATAAAGTTCATTTATTCACTGTTACTCATTTATTTAATAAGTAAAAAAATGAGAAATTATTCATCTTCTCCATTCATTTAAGACTAAAATTCTCTAATGTGTCTCTACAATTGTACTTGTTCTCAATCTTTCTCTAAATTTATGATCATTCTCCAATTTATTTTTTTGTACTAATTTTTCATCCAAACTATTGTAAATACTCTGACTTAAGAGACTCTAAATTGTATTGGAAATAGCTTTGAAAATAAATAATCATTCCCTATGATTTTAAATCTATTTGTAATTTGATCCTTTCTCCATTTCATGGTCCTTTTCAATTTATTTTATTTCCTTATATGAAATAGTAAAAGGAAAAAAAAAAGATAAGATGGAAAAATTAATGAGAAAAGGAGGATATTTTCTAGAACAAAAAAAATTCAATCAAGCATATTATTTTGAATAATATAAATCATATCTTGGGACTTCACTTAATAACTTGAGCTATTAGGTTAATATGGTTATTTGACATGGTATCAGAGCCTTGATAACCAAGCGGTCATGAGTTCGAATCTCACCATCCTCATTTATTTGATAAAAAATCAAGCACAAGGTATTGTGAGTGTCGCACGTGTGCGGCGTCGCGGCGATCGCCCAACCACCCTCAATCATCAGGTGTGGTATGTCTATCTTGGCAAATATGGGAAGACAAGGAATTCTTGTCTTTTATCAGTGGAAAAAAATGGAATGGGAGTCGCCACCTAGTATTCTGGTCACCAGGAACCCTAACTAGTCTCGGAGATCGGGTACGAAAACTGGTTGCGTAAAGGGAAGGTATTAGCACCCCAAATACGTCCTACCTAAGGTAAGCTGCATTGTTTTATTGTTTGATAAAAAAAATCTAAGGTCTTGTCATGTTGGTCCGTCTATTGTTCAAGAAAAAGCTCTCCTCAGTAAGGAGGTTCTTATATTATGGGGTAAAAACCTAACCGGTCTAATGTCTATAAAAGAAATACATTTTTAATATCAGGAATACGTTTTACGTTTAAATTTGTAATCCCGGATATTAAAACAAAACAAAATATTTTTTTTGATTTTTTTGAAATATTGGCCAAGTTCTCATGACTTTAATAAACTGGTTATTAAAGCCAAAATGCATGCTAAAATAATATTTGTTTTTTTTAGTTTTGTTTGTTGTATAAAAAATACATTATGACTTTTAGTTTTCAGAGACTTGGCCGTATGCATGAAAACAAAAATATTTTTTTTGAAAACCGGGTATTTTAATATCGGATTCGTATCTGTATGATATAAAAATACAGACTGATCTTAATGAAAATGGCGTAGAAAAATCCGTGGGAAAATCACAATTTCAAAAAAATGTGTGTCTATATATATATAAACACACATAAAAAAAAATAAAAATAAAATGAACTAGGCTGGACTCAGCCCAGCCGCGTGGGCTGGGCTGATGTTCCAGCCCATAGCAAAAAAAAGGGCTTGACTCAGCCCAGCCGCGTGGGCTGGGCTGATGTTCCAGCCCACAGCAACCATGACGCACAGTAACCAGTTAATTAATTAGCCGGTTACTGTGCGCATGCACAGTAACCGGCTAATTATTTCTTCTTGCATGCAGAACGTGCATAGTGCACGTTCTGCAGGCAAGAAGGTGAATAACGACCGACGACTATGAGGGGGAGAAGGATTACCTGAGGCGATGATCTCGGATGGCTGAGCTGACGGTGATGCTGGTGACTGTTCTCGGTGGCGCTTCGGTGGCGGTGACTGGGAAGCCTGATGACAGCGGCGGTGCTTCCTCTCCGCGACGTAGAGACACCAGTCTGTGTCTTCTCCCCTCTACCGGTTTGCTTCTTCTGTCCCCTTTTCTTTCTTCTCCCCGTCTGTCTCTCTCGGTCTCCCTGTCAATATCCCTACTGTTTCGGTCCCTTCTCTCTTAACACTATCGGTCTCTCTCTCTCTCTCGGTCCCCCTTCCTGTTTTCTGCAGTTTTTTTTCCTCGGGTCACTATTTATAGGGGCAGGGGGAGCGGGGTTGACCCTGCCCCGTCCAATCGCTGCCCATGCATGGGGCGCACGTCTCCTGCTCTGGCACGACGCCGGCAGAGGTGCCAATGGAGGCGTCGCTTGGGGGGCACGACTGCTCTGGCACCTCATCATGAGGCAGGTAGCGTCCGGTTTTAGCTTTAACAGAGCACGTGGTATAGTTGCTGCTACAGTGTTTGCTTTGTAATGTAGAGAGTCCTGTGTCTCCTCTTTATGGTTTTTCTGAGTTGGGTTGGACTCATGATGGAGTCTGTTGAATAATTATGAATTTATTTTTAATCCAGTTTTTATTATTTAATTTTTGACGTTGTGATTAGCATTGAATTTGAGTTTTTATTTATTTTCTTGGTCAAATTGGAACAAATTTATGTATGTGGAAGCATTTGATTATGGATAATTATTCATTAATCTTCTTGATTAGGTACTAATCACTGCCCATTAATCTTGATTTAGTAAATTTCATTTTTAACTCTCATCTAATTGGTTTCCTAGCTTTTGGTTAGAAAATGCTGGCTGGGTTTCTGGGAAATCTTGTTGTTCAGGGCTGTAATTTTTGCTTGCAAGGTGTTAGCATCTGTTTCTTGAGCATAGCTGGTTCTGGAGGATGTTTTTAGGATTAGTTCCTCTGAGGATAGTTCATCTGATGGAGAGCAAAGGGGAGGTCAGCTAAGAGGGGTGAGCATGGGGCAAACTATCATGATAGTAGAGGAGAGAAAAGATGCAGGAAAGCTGAAGAAAAGAAGCAAGCAAGGTTAGAAGAAAGAGAGAAAGCAAAGATAGGAGAATGCAAGTGTCTTTGGGGAACGTGGGAAGCTGAGGGATGAGATAATGTCAGAGATAATTTCAGATAATAATCCATTGAGAATCGTTTACCAAAACTCTTAACCTATTTAAAGCTCTTAAGTTATTCAATCCACCTGTCTGAAAAATTAGGCGTTGATCATATGAAAACAGATGTTCTGTTTAAGCCAATTTGTGACTGTTTTCTTGGTACCCTTACATTCTAGGTAGAGCCATTATCATGCTCTATCTTTTATAACTATTTTCTGGCGCACCCAAATTTGTTTTAGTAGCATCTTTAGTACCTTTTCAATGCTATTTCTCTCCCTCTGGAGCCTCTTAATTTTTCTTTATTGGAAAGAATCTTTGTTAATGAAGGGTAGTCATTCGGATGCCGTAAAACTGTGTTTAAATATATTTTAAAAATATATTTGACAAAAAAAAATTAAATTAGTGCTTTTTTTTAGTGTTGTTAAAAATAATAAAAAAATATATTTTTATTTTTATATATTTTAGTTGAGAATAATTAGGAGGCTTAACCTAGTGGTTAGCCAACCCTTTCTATATATATATGTAGGGCAATATACAATAGTAATGGCGGAGGTTACCACACAAGAATATGACTACAATATTTTCTATATACAATATTTCATATATAAATACATTCTATAATATGCCCCCTCAAGCTGAGGGTAGGGGATCAACCTGAAGCTTGAAACGAAAAGCAGTAAACAAAGCAGTAGGAAGTGGCTTAGTGAAAACAACTGCAAGTTGATCCTGAGAGGAAATAAAACGAATCTGAATCTCCTTATTTACAACTCTATCTCGGACAAAATGATAATCAACCTCAACATGTTCTGTGCGAGCATGAAAAACAGGATTCGTAGACAAATAAGTGGCACCAAGGTTATCACACCAGATGATAGGAGCAGAAATAGATGGAATCCGACGATCTGTTAATAAATATTGAAACCAGATAACCTCAGCAGTGCCATCGACTAAGGCTTTGTACTCAACTTCAGTAGAAGTCGGCGTACGTTGCTTACCTAATTTCCAAGAAATCGGCGTCTGATCAAAGAACACAAGATAACCACTAGTAGATTTTCGATCATCAACACTGTTTGCCCAATCTGCATTTGTAAAGCCATGTAAGGCAAAGGAAGAACTACGAGTAATATGTAGGCCATGGGATGTTGTACCCTTAAGATAACGCAATATGTGTTTAACAGCAGCACAATGAGAATCTGTAGGAGCATGCATAAACTGACAGACTCTGTTAACAGCAAAGCAAATATCTGGGCGTGTAAAAGTGAGATATTGAAGAGCACCTATAATTTGACGAAAGCATGTAGCATTAGAAAACAAAGGATCTGGCAGTACGGTAGCTTTGGATGTAGAGATAGGAGTATCAACAGGTTTGTAAGATAACATACCAGCCCGAGTGAGGATGTCAAGTGTATATTTATGTTGTCGGAGCATAAGACCTATACCAGTAGGCGTAACCTCAATACCCAAAAAATAATGAACAGAACCCAAGTTGCGAAGCTTAAATTCTGAGCTCAATAGCTGGACGAGGCGTTGAAGCAGAAGAGAGTTGCTACCCGTAAGCAGAATATCATCAACATAGACCAGAAGATAAAAAATATCAACACCAATAGAGAAGATAAATAATGAGGTATCCACCTTAGAGGCATGGAAACCAATAGATAGCAGGAAGTCATTCAAACGAGTGTACCAAGCCCGCGGAGCCTGTTTTAAACCAAATAGAGACTTATGCAATCGACACACATGAGAGGGGAGAGCAGAGTCAACACAACCTGGAGGTTGTTTCATATAGACCTCCTCATCAAGAACACCATTGAGGAAGGCATTGTGGATATCAAGCTGATGAATTTTCCAATCACATGACACGACAATGGAGAATAATAATCTGACGGTCGCCTGTTTGATAATAGGACTAAAGGTTTCAGAGTAATCAATACCTTCTTGCTGAGTGAAATCTCTAGTAACAAGATGCGCCTTATACCTCTCAATGCTGCCATTAGATCTGCGTTTAATCTTGTACACCAACCGACTACCAACAACATTCATCGAAGGGTGAAACGATACTAAGGTCCAAGTTCTATTGGCATGTAAGGCCTGAATTTCCTCGCATATAGCACGATGCCACGCCTCATACCTGTTAGCATCATTAAAAACAAGAGGCTCATGAGTAGGAAGAGAAACTACCCGGCTGGAGGAGGCAGCAGAGGCGGTGGCAGTTGCTGTCTTGGGTTGTCAAGGACGGAGACCATGGGATGTTGATGAGCAGCTGGGCGCGGAGACGGAGAGCCAGCACCTCAAAGTTTCTAGAGAGGATATGAGGATAGGTCTACACAGAGCTACAGGCAGGCTGGAGAGGCGATGGAGGGACTGGACTAGGCAGTAGACACCGGCGAAGCTGCTGCAGAATTGGGTTGTTCTGTAGCGGCAGACCTGAAGGCAAGAGCAGGTGGCGATGGGGAACCTGTTCCTGCATAATGATCATTTGAACAACAAGCATCTGGTGACAGTATAGCAGGGCTGGATGAGGGTGAAGCTGAGGTAGAGGCTGTGGGCAAGGTGGGGGTCTGTTGGGGTGCAGCAGAGGGCATAACAGGGGTGCTATTTGGGCCAGTTGGTACAGTGGTAGGCTGAAAGAATTGGGGAGGATGCAAAGGTGGAAGGTATGTATATTATGTGGAGGGTACTAGGGTATGGGTTATCTGGTCAGAATTCGCAAAAGGAAAGACATTTTTATGAAAACAAACATGACGAGAGACATAAATTCGATAAGAAGCTAAATCAAGACAACGATAACCAAGATGAGATGAGCTATATCCTAAGAACACACATGGTGAAGAATGGAAATCCAATTTGTGAGCATGGTATGGATGCAAGAAAGGAAAACAAAGACACCTAAAAGTACGTAGAAAATTATAATCAGGAGTATGACGAAACAGACACTCAAATAGAGATTTATTTTGAAGAACAAGAGTAGGCATGTGATTAACAAGATAAACCGATGATTCAAAAGCATAGTTCTAAAATCACAATGGTGCACTACATTGGCCTAAAAGAGTGAGGCCAGTTTCAACAATATGTCGATGACGACGCTCAACGGTGCCATTTTGTTCATGAGTATGAGGAAAGATTAACCGATGATGAATACCAATGGTCTGAAAGAATTTATTTAACTTACGATATTCATCGCCCCAATCAGTTTGAACATATTTAATTTTAAGTGAAAACTGACGTTCAACAAGTGTTTGAAAACATTAAAAGGTGGAAAACACATCAGATTTGGCCACTAGCGGATAATACCATATATGTTTTATATGCACATCAACAAATATAACAAAATAATGGAAGCCATCAGAAGAAAACATAGGGGCAGGACCCCAAACATCACTAAATATTAAATCAAGTGGGGCAGTAGTTTTGTGACCCATAGGTCGCAACGACAGACGCGACGACTTGCCTAAAGGACAAGCTTGACACTGAGCAAGAGAACGTCTAGAGGTACATATAACTTTATTATTGGAAACTAACAGATATAAAATACGAGGGGTTGGATGACCCAAACGACGATGCCACAGGTCGGCAGTCGCGGAGATGTAAGGAGACCAAAAAGCTTGAGGAACTGACATGACAGAAGACACAGAGAGGACATAAAGACCATCAATGCTCTGACCGGAAAGGAGAAATTCCTTGGTGATGAGATCCTTGACATAAAACATAGAAGCGTAAAATTCAAAATAAACATGATTATCACGATATAATTTCTGAACAGATAACAACGGTTTGGTAATATATGGCACATGAAGAACATTAGATAATGTAAAGATGCGTTTTGGGGAATGCAACGTAGTATGTCCAATATGTGATATGTCAAGGCCCTTACCGTCACTAACATGCAAATGATCATTACCAAGATAGGTTGCAGAATCGGTCAGAGTTGCAAGATCAGGTGTGCCATGTTGATTCGCGCCGGTGTCAGGGAACCAAGTCGCAGCAGAAACATTCCCAACAACAAGGTGAGTAGAAGGCTGCTGTGAACTGCTACGAAACTGGGGACAATGTGGAGCTGTATGACCGAAGGTGGAGCACAATTGGCAGCGGACATGCTGCTGTCCAGACCACTGGGCAACCCCTGTGTTGCTCCTGTTTTGCTGCCAATTGGTTAGTCTCTAGTCGGCAGCAGAGTGACCCCTGGGCTAGTTGTTATGGCGGTTGTTGTGGGGGTGCCAGTTGCCATGAGAATGACCCCTATTACGGCTGAAATTTGGGCTATGATGAGACATAGCAAGGTGAGTAGAGGGCTGTGGTGTTGGCAGCAGTGGTGGCTGCTGCGGCAGAGAAGAAGACAATAGAGAGGGAGCGGCATCCATGGAATGAAATGAGTTCTTGTGCAGAAATTCATAGGTAAAAAGGTGGTTGTGAAGATTAACATATGACAGCGGTTCTGCCTTGGTTATAAGACTCATTACCAAGTCTTTGAACTCACCACGAAACACATAGAGATTGAAGTCTTCAAGAGACATGGGGCAACCAACAGCAGCCAATTTGTGAAACCCGAGAACAAATTATACAAAAAAAAGAGGGGGGGTTTATAATAATTTAAATTTTGTTATAATACAAAAATAATGTAACTACAAAAAATAATGATGATGATGATAGAATTTATTAGTTTTGGAAAAAAAATGGCTTAATTAAGAAAAAGGGAGAAAGATGGGGCCAAAATGGAATTAAGAAGAAATGAGACTATAAATACCCCATTCATTCTCTCTCTCATGGCCGGCTGGATGACATCAAGAAGAAGGGGGATTTCAGATTTTTCCTTCATCAAACCTGTTGTTACCCATTTTTTGGTTCCCACACAAAAAATGAAAAAATACAAAAAAAAATATATAAAATATTCGGAAGAAATCCAAAAAATAATAGGAGCGAGAAAAGGATGCTGAAATGCCCATAAAATGGCTAGAAATTCGTAGAGGAGATTTAAAAATATAAAAATTGAAATTCGACAGTATATTTTTAACTGGTGAGAGCACTGTTGACAAGGAAAATTCAATTTGAGGAAGAAAAGTCCAAAATCAGATGTTTATGGACTCAATTAAATTTTATCTAAGGTTTAATTGAATTGATGGAGGGTTTGATTGCAAGAAAAATTGATTTTAAAGTCAATTTAGACTTTTATTGGAAGAAATTAAAGTTCTGGGGTCCAATTATAATTTTGAAGAGTTGATTGGTCAAATCAGTGGCTTAATTACATAATTATTGAAGTTTGATGGCCAATTAGGAACTTAATTGAAACAATCCGAAACCAAGAACTAAATTGGAAAAGGCGCTAAAATCAAGGGATCCAGTTATAATTTTTTCGGGGGCTTGATTACAAAATTGCAAAAAATTCAATGACCAAATCAGAAGTATCCATTTGAATTTTGAAACGGCACCGTTTCTTGGAGCACTATTCATTGTTTTCTTAAAAGCAAACGGTTGAGCAGTAAAGGCAGGGGAGACATTTAGCAGCGACAGTGGAGCCGCTTCAATCAGGAGGCACGTCTCGCGGCTGACATCCCTCGCCACCGTGATGCACGCTAGCCGTTACCAAAAAATGCCTGCATCCTCTGGCTATAAAAGCCAGAGGAGGAACCGAACGTCAAAGGAGGGGAAAAAAAGAAAAAAACAGGGGAAACAAATGTGAGAGAGGGTGAAGAATTGTTTGAGATACAAAGAAGGTGAAGAACAAAAAAACAGAAAGGAGGATGGGGAAAACACAGGAGGGAGATTGTAACAGTCCGACTGTACGACTCAATCAATGTTAAAAGATCCCAACATATCCTCTTTATTTGAGGGTGAATTTTTTTTTATTTCCAAAAATTCGGCAGAGTTTCGTTTGCATTTAGGACATCCCAAGTTATCGACTACTATCAATTTACTCAATCAACCCATCATCACAAGGTCCCATAATTCC
>Ga0307507_10008111_pt1 | contig 14756 bp, 17 predicted proteins | sample 7_EM_MG_FD_207223 | JGI IMG/M metagenome (GOLD analysis project Ga0307507, IMG submission 207223) | Populus trichocarpa ectomycorrhiza microbial communities from riparian zone in the Pacific Northwest, United States - 7_EM | ecosystem: Host-associated > Plants > Roots > Unclassified | place... | reverse complement strand
TTTTAAACACTCCCCCCCCCCCCCCCAACTTCACCTTCGAAGTCACACTTGGAAAGAAGTGGCTGTGAAGATGATCTTTATTAAACTAGACTATATCTGTAGTGGGCACTGATCAAAGTTATACAAGCCTCAGCAGCTAGCTATCGGGTTACTTTCTACGAGTGTCAGAAATTTGTACTTATTAATTTTTCTCTATATTTGCGTCTAAACAACTCATATCTACCATTCGTTTTAGAGAGGAGGGAAGGAAAAAAACGGAACTGGAAAAAAAGTAAGAAACAATAAATGTACAAAGAGGATTTATAACTAGAAGAATAAAAGTAAGTACGACGGAAACTTAAAGCCACACGGCTTCCAATACTATGAAAATACAATAGATATAGGCGGTCTTACGCCGGAGAAAAAGGGAAAGGATAACTCTCAGAAGACGGTGTTTGGGGTTGTGGTAGGGGGTAGGGAGGGTGATGCCTCCTCATTGCTAGGCAGATACTGGGGGTTGCGGTAGCGCTATCACTCGCGCACTAAGACGCTCGGCGGCCCACCTGAGCCGTGTTCGGCCATTGTACCTAGTTTGTCGAGTTGACGTCATCCCGCCCGCGTAGTATTTTTACCACTCCCTCGTGCCCTCTATCAGTAGCAATACTGAGTGGTGTTTCGCCGTTGATATCCTCTTTGTTGGGGTTGACGTCGGCCAGATCAAGTAGGATTTTCAGCACTCCCTCTTGCCCATTCCAAGCAGCATCCCAGAGCGGCGTTCGGCCATAGATATTTGGTTTATCGGGGTCTACATCGCGCCGTCTAAGAAGTATTTTTGCCACTCCGTCGTGACCTTTCATAGCAGCCCACAAGAGCGGTGTTCTGCCCTCGGTATCCGGTTCATCGGGGCTAACGTCGTGCCGTCCGAGTAGTATTTTCACCACTCCCTCGTGCCCTTGCCCAGCAGCGGCGCTGAGCGGTGTTTGGCCATTGATATCCTGCCTATTGGTGTTGACGTCGTTCCGGGCGAGTAGTGTTTTTAGCACTCCCTCCCGTCCATTCCAGGCAGCATCCCAGAACGGTGTTCGGCCGTAGATGTTCGGCTTTTCGGGGTCTACATCGCGCCGTCCGAGTAGCGTTTTCGCTACTCCTTCGTGACCTTTCATAGCAGCCCACAAGAGCGGTGTTCTGCCCTCGGCATCCGGTTCATTAGGGTTGACATCGTGCCGTCCGAGTAGTATTTTCACCACTCCCGAGTGGCCTTCCCCAGCAGCAGCACATAACGGCGTTTGGCCGTTCATATCCTGTCTGTTGAGGTTGACGTCGTTCCGGGCGAGTAGTATTTTCAGCACTCCCTCTTGTCCATTCCAGGCAGCATCCCAAAACGGTGTTCGGCCGTAGATGTTCGGCTTTTCGGGCTCTACATCGCACCGTCCGAGTAGCGTTTTCGCTACTCCTTCGTGACCTTTCATAGCAGCCCACAAGAGCGGTGTTCTGCCCTCGGCATCCGGTTCATTAGGGTTGACATAGTGGCGTCCGAGTAGTATTTTCACCACTCCCTCGTGCCCTTTCCCAGCAGCAGCGCCAAGCGGCGTTTGGCCGTTGTTGTCCCGTCTGTTGGGGTTGACGTCAGTCCGCTGAAGCAGTATTTTCAGCACCCCCTCGTGTCCATTCCAGGCAGCATCCCAGAGAGGTGTTCGGCTGTAGATATTCGGCTTTTCGGGGTCTATATCGTGCCGTCCGAGGAGCATTGTAGCCACTCCCTCGTAGCCTTTCATAGCGGCCCACAAGAGCGGTGTTCGGCCACCGGTATCGGGTTCGTTGGGGTTAACGTCTTCCCGTCCGAGAAGTATTTTTGCCACTCCCTCGTGCCCTTCCCCAGCAGCGGCGCTGAGCGGTGTTTGGCCGTTGGTATCCTTTCTGTTGGGGTTCACGTCGGCCCGCTGAAGCAGTATTTTCAGCACCCCCTCCTGCCCATTCCAAGCAGCATCCCACAGAGGTGTTCGGCCATAGATATTTGGCTTATCGGGGTCCACATCGCGCCGTCCGAGTAGCATTTTTGCCACCTCCTCATGACCTTTCATAGCAGCCCACAAGAGGGGTGTTCTGCCCTCGACATCCGGTTCATTGGGGTTGACGTCGTGCCGTCCAAGTAGTATTTTCACCACTCCCGAGTGGCCTTCCCTAGCAGCGGCGCCGAGCGGCGTTTGGCCGTTGATATCCTGGTTTTTGGGGTTGACGTCATTCCGGGCAAGCAGTATTTTCAGCACTCCCTCTTGCCCATTCCAAGCAGCATCCCAGAGCGGTGTTCGGCCGTAGATGTTCGGCTTTTCAGGGTCCACGTCGCTCCGTCCGAGTAACATTGTCGCCACTCCCCCGTGGCCTTTCATAGCAGCCCACAGGAGCGGCGTCCGGCCGCCGGTATCCGGCTCGTTTGGTTTGACGCCCTGCCGCCCGAGTAGTATTTTCACTACTCCCTCGTGCCCCTTTAAAGCAGCCCACACGAGAGGTGTACAACCTGCAGGGTCAGTTTTGTTGATGTCACAGCCTTCCATCTCCACCAAGCCAGCGACAATCTCCACAATCCCGAAGAGGGACGCACAGTGTAGAATACCAAATAGGGGAAGTTTATCGGAATTAACACGGAAGGAATATGGTTCTTCTGCACTCAAGAGGATTTTCTTGGATATGTGGCTGCTACAGTCGTTAAATAGCTTCGGCGCAAGGTGTTTCGCGCAGTCTGAAAGTTCTCTTTTTGCGTGCATTCCCCAATATAGGGAAGAATATTCTAGAAATGGTGTGTCCCGGAGGTTGGGGGACGGGCTTGCTGAAAGAGCTTTAACCTGATGGGAATTCAGGTAACTTAGGCAGATCTCTGCCATTGTCGAGTGAGCTCTATCGAAAAGCTCGGGATGGGCCTTGAGGTACTCTAGAAGAGTAAAATGAATCAGCCTGACTGTGGAAGCCTCTTTGTCTACGGCAATAAGTCCTTGACAACAAGCTAGTAATGTCATGATCGAAGGAACATCGCCAGGATCGAGCTCCAGCGACCCTATTTCGACCCCCAGGGCGTGGCACAGTTCATCGACCTTCAAGGGCCGCTCCGAGTGCGAGATCCACATCAATGCGGCCATCCCGAGCTTCGATCTCTCCCCATCTTGTTCCTTTATCCGACTCAACGTCTTACCATAGGCGTCCCACAACCCCAAGCCGTCAGTCATTGCGTCGAGCTTTTGTCGCCGGCGACGTATTGTGGTTTCTTGCAGGATCCCATCAATATTCAACAAAACTAGCAGGAATCTAGATATGGATTTGTCAGCAAAAAAACTTCTCCAGCGTCGTTGCCTCGACCTACCTTTCAGAAACATCATCGGGAATTTTCCTAAGGATGTCTGCTTTTAGACTACTGTCCATCGCATCCGGCATCGTGTCTTCGTCCAGTCTGCTGTGAAGGTAACTAATGATATCGTCTCTCCGTGGAGTGATGCGCAGTGTCTTCACTCTTCCCGAAAGACGCTTCCGCACCTCTGCCTCGATGTCCGGTCTTCCTGTTACGAACACCCGTGTGCTTGGTGACCCTTGTAGAACTTGATTAAGCGAATCAAGCACCTTGACTCGATCTCTCACCACACATTCATCGAGAGCGTCGATGCATATGAACGTGGGCTTTTGGGAAGCGGTGCTTTGCATCATCTTCACAATATCGGCAAGCTGCAGTTCCCGCCCACCAATAGCGCTTTTTTGGCCTTGGTATGCTAGCGATATCTCCATCGGGATCTCCTCGAGTCCGTAGACCAGCTGCTTCAGCAGGGAGCTTAGCATGCTCGTGGGGGACTGCTCCTTGCGGGCCGCAAAGTCAAAATAAAAGCATGCCACGGTAGCATCCTGTCGTCCAGCCTGATCACACAACCTGTCTATCACCAATGAACTGACATCATAGCTTGTCAGCACTTGCCTTTACTTTCATTCCTTGAAGTTCGCCCTTGTTACCTAATAAAAGTTTTGCCAACCCCCGAATCTCCACAGCAAAACAGAACTGCACTAGCGGTTTCGCTCTCCTCGCTACCGGAGTACCAGCTTTTAAATTCCTCAGTTTGTAAGACCCATCCCCCTATATTTCTGACTCTGCCGCCTTGAATGTCCTTGTGCCGTAGCCTAGGTTCTAGTGGCGATAACCAGGCCAAGATTTCGGGCCGCTCATTGGTAACGGTGTAGTAGTTTAATACATTATTAAAGGAGTTGGTATTATTGGAGGAGTTTGTATTGCCGCGGAAGAAAAATCGAAACATCTTCGCTGTTCGGAGACTGTTCGAGGATGTGTGATCGGAGTGGTCGGTTGATGGAATCGTTGGGAGCTGAAGAAAAGCGGGGTCTTTTGCGGAGCCTCATGGATAGCTCGGAGCGGTCTAATCAATCTCTTACAAAGTCTTGTTCCTAACACTCCGCCTGTTCTTACCACATCAGCAACAAGAAATGCCACACCCCTTTAAATGTTATGTTGCGGCGCCGGCCAAATCCTGCACCGTGGCGAACAAATATGCTAGAGTGCCTGGAGGGATCGGCTAACTTGATGGACTATGTACCAGTATACGGGTCCATGAGTACTGTACATCCATCCTTATGAATGGATTCGAAGACCTTGCATCTCTAACTTAAAGCATCGTGGCACATTCCTTCATGATATCGATGGTAGGCGGGAATGCTCTTCCCGCAATCTCGTAACTTAAGAGGTTCTCTAAAGTTAGCCACTATGGTTTTCGGTATTCATTAAGAGGGCCAGCCGGAACACCAGTACAGTGCGGTGTCGCCGTGGGTTGTTGCAAGCACAATACATCCATGATACTTGTAATATGCCCTATCTTTCCAAGGGCCGATACGTCAGTTCATCAAAACCAAATATCATACCTTTCGATGGCTAGCCTAGGTTAACTCAAAGGGTTACAATAGATATGATGAACAGTCTTCTATCACTAACTAACTTACTGCGATAGGAGAATAAATCTCTGGCGAACAAACTCTGAAAGAAATTACTGTATTGGCCACGCTCTTCATATACTATATTCTAAAGACGAGTCGTGATATGATTACTAGTGGCACAGTGCGTGCAAAAATTTAATAAATAAAAAAATGGGCAACCTACCGCATACGAAGGTAATCTGGTGAACTGTCCTCGCTAAGAGGTTAGAATAAGACGTGAGTTGGGATTTTCCACAACACTTCTCGGTTAACTTAGTTCGCTTTAAAATAAATGACCAAGGTTTCAGGAATGAGGCTCTGCGGTGAATATTTTTGTGAAACCCCTGCAGCTAAGATCCACCCCTCCTCGCGCCCAGGCAAGCTCGCCTATTTCGCCACACTTTCTTTTGACCTCTGATCATACTGTAGTGCAAAAATGAGTTTTCCCACATCATGACGTCATGCCGTTTTGGGTAGATTTACTCGTAGCTGGGTCGGCACATTGGTCGCCAGGCTAGGAAACACTCTGTAAAGAGGTGAGTGGGGATACCAGGCTTTTTCTTCTCCCCAGGGCGGTTATATACTTACCAAGTCGCAATCCTTTCCTCGCCTACTATAAACTTAACTTAGAAACAACGAACCACTACAACCTGTTTCCAGCGGCCATAGATCAATAACCAAATACTGGCTTCGATGCTGTTAGAGGGGCAAAATAGAAGGTGAAAGGTTTTGCTTGGAGACCATTTGAGATTAGTGGGATTGTAAGTTCGGAGAGTTTTTTTCAGTTCGTTTGACCATGAGTGAAGGAAAACCGATCTGTCATAGCTCTCAAAATTTATTGCAGCTATCATACGCTACAAGGCAACTAACACTGGCTTTGCGCCCCCACACCATTACATTTTTCATGGGCGTGAAGCAAACCTAACACACAGAACCCGCTTACAATCTTCACCGTACTCGTAATTCCCTGACGTTTGTGAACACAACTGCTATTGCATACACCAAATTTTGAGGCTCCGGCCCACTTTTTGCCCATATGAATACTCGAGTACCGGTAGTAGTGTTCACAAACATTAGAGAGTTACCGGCACTGTAGACGCGACGAAACTGGGGGGCGACGAACAGGGATCAACTCCCGGTAATTTTTTGTAACCCTAACCTTGACCATTGCTTTTTTGCCCGCCAAATATCCCTGTTCATCGCTCACCCGGTTTGACCCCAGTGAAGATTGTGAGTTTGTCCGCAGTGCGTCTATGGGGTACCACTCGCCCGACTCGTAACGAAAGCAACACTATTACTATCCGAAGGTCGCCGCCCGTCCAGGCAAACCATCCCATCATCAACACAGTCAGTAAGGCCATCCCGGCCGGAGCCCCAGGGACGCGGTCGGGGCCGAAGCGCGGATAACCACTCACAATATTCAAAAGGTGAAAGCGAATGACCGGTAACCCCCCCCCCCCACATGAGAAACCACTAAAGACAAAATCACCGCTCGAGAACTACCTTTACCACTGACCCAAGATCACGATCTCGACCCCCTATACCGTGTCCTCACAGCAGATAGCCACGATAACCGATTCTTTAGATTTCTTCTATCCCTTAACATGACCGAGCGTTCAGCACCCCCGCAACCAGTCACCCGACACGTCCGCTCCTCATCCCAGCGCCAAACGAACCAAAGCACGAAACACCCCCAACCGTTGTGGAGCCCTGGCAATGTCGGCGCTCCCGATGGTACTTAGCCACCCGCCCCCGAGTGATCTCCCCCCGCATTGCAACCGACACATAACTTCCACTCTCGACTTACCCCTACGCTGCGCATATTATTTCCTCATAACCCAAATGACGCAAATGGAGCGTGCTAGGCACCGTTCCGCTTTTGTTACCCTGGCGACCCTTTCGCCCAACCCGCTAAATCTACCTAATACCTAGGACTCGTGGGCAGGGTGCACATACTAGGAAAGGCTACCGGTAGACTAGGCCGTCCTGGGAATCCGAGTGAAGTGTTGACTCTACCGTAGTTCAAGTTTAGTTCACCTTTACGCTACTACGGGAATGAAGTTGTTTGTTCGTTATTTCCCCAAAAGCTTAGCGGAGCGCAGCGTAGACTACGTTTCCTAACATGCACATCCGTCTATGTGCAGTGTATCATAAAAGGTGGTAGATAGCACAGGTGAGGAGCTCTGAAATAGCTTCAGCAGGGAGGGGTGGGAGAGTGCGGTCATGAGTTCTCACTCGCTGGAGATTAGGTATTGAATAGCGAATTTCATAGCCATAGCACAGCACAATATAGTGTAGTAATCCACAGCCAGCTGCTATGCGGAGTGAGGTCCGGCATAACTGAACGGGTCAAAGAATCACGGGTGGTGGGTTAATAGGAAGCATTGAGGCATTTTCGTTCACATAAAGTTTCTTTCAAGTTCAACTTTTTGTCCTATATTGGGTGTGATGTATGAGTTGGGGGTTCTTGTTGATAGACAGCGGGAAATATTAGTCTGATCAATATTTCAGAAACCTCCGTTTTGGCCTCATAACTACAACTTGATCATCGTGTCAACCAGACAAGTGAAGATGTAATACTGGTATTATATTGATCTCACTCGTTTGTCCGTCTTAGAGAAATGCCCAGGAAATCATCAATTGGTGGTAATTCGTGGAGCCATTGAAGCTTAAAGTTTGGTAAAGTGGTAGCATAGTAATAGCTCACGCTTTTGCAATCTACGTAAAATTTATTGTAAATACCGTAGGGGCACATTTTATCTAAGCTATGATACTACTTTTGATCTTCGGTCCGTCGGTTTTTTTCTTCACCTTCCCGTCTTCCCCTATATGAGAAACGCTTACTACGATGATAGACTTCATGGCTACGAGTAGATCACTTCAACTCCACGTGGCTATGGTGAAAAATGATTATTATCCAGCATCAAATTTTATAGTTGTGAGATATCTTTTTTCGGGATTGTACCTTATAGCTATAATTTACCGTATGATTTAAACACTATACAATACCGTATTGTTCAAACACTGATGTCGGGAACCCTCGCCCTACGTGCCTGTGGTAATCATACTGTATGGGTTCGTGATGCCAGACCCAAGCATCACAAAGGGGACCCTGGGGAAGGAAAAAAAAGGAAAGAATCGTGGCGGGCAAAAGGGGACTAGGGCAGAATGGAATATCCATCCTAATTCGTTTGCGAGTCGGTATTGCCCCATGCTATTGGCCATTCAATCGCTCTTAACAAGTGGGGGCAGGATACAGGTGCTTCCAGCGTGGGAGATGATCGCACTGTTAAAAAGTCTTGCCAACACCCGGATCTCCATAGCAAAACAAGACTGCGTTAGCGGATTCATCTTCCCCGCCGCTCGCGTGCCACTTTCTAAATTCCTCGGTTTGTAAGACCCATTCCCCCAGATCTTCAACCCGGCGGTCCCGGATGTCATGATGCCGTAACTTCGGATCTAGTGGGGATAACCAGGTCAGGATATTAGACCGGTCATCGATAACGGTAAGGTTATTAACAGTGGGGTTCAAAGAGTTGATATTATTGCTGAATTCTTGCGACATTTGCGGTTTTTTGCTACTAAGAATAGTATGGATGATGGATAATGGAATAAGTTGTTTACCAGCCATAGAATTCCTTGGGGCCAAAGAAAAGCGGGGTCTTTTATGGAACCTCATGGATGCCTCAGGACTATCTAATAAATCTCCCGCAAAAAATTTCAATAGCGCCCTGGCTGTGTTTAGCAAGAGGTGCCACACCCCTTTAAATCCTATCCTGTGGCGGGGCACAAATACTGACTCCTATGGTGGAGAGACCGTGCGTAATAATGAAGACTTGGAAATTATTAAAGCCAATTTTTCCAGGCGAGTGACAAGTGTATTGACTAACAGTTATGAAGAAAGGAAACAAAAGAGAGAACCAAAGCGAACCGGAAGATAACCCAAAAGAAAAAAAAACCCCTGAAACAAATCCAACTCCATTGTCCTATCCATTTCTTCCACCGGCGGAGGCATTGCTAGGATCGCTGCTACCCTTGTCGCTTGGGATCGTTGGCACCGATATCTCCCAGTGTGAGGCAGGTGTGGTGGTAACTTGCCGGTACGTGCCTGCCGTCAAGGTGCCCAACATCGGCTTTCCATATGGAGACAGGTTGGTGGTGTTACCGGTGTGATCTCTGTCCACTCTAGAAGCGCTGGGAGAGCTGAATACGTTCCTTCCTTGAATACTCAATTAATGCTTTGTAGGCGTCTGACTGCCCTCTTCCCAAGGTTTGGATCTCGGCCTCCCCAATACCCACTTCCGCTGCCCAAGTTGCAGCTCCGCTACGGAAGCTGTGTCCATTCCATGCTCCTCGCCCTAAGCCTGAGGCGATTGCTAGTCCTTGTAGTGTTTGGACTACATATTCTCTGGTGAATGGTTGTTGCTCGTCTAGTCCAACACAAAAAAGAGCGGCGAATTGTGGCCTGTGGGTGTCGATACTTCCAAGGTGTTTCATTGCGCGGACCGGACAGCCGGCGTCATTACTAGCTGCTATTGTAAGTTGTATTCCATGCCGGAAGGGGTCCGTCTTTGATGCAGGTAATGTGAGTTCAATGAATTTCTCCCCTCGGAGTTCCTTAAGCTGAATACTGTTTTTAGTCAAGAACCAGTTGCGAAATAGCGGTACCGTGTCAATAGCTGTTTGCCGGTAAGTAAATTCCCCAACTCTAAGAAAAGCAGCAAAGGCGAGTGAAAAGGCAGCACAGGTAACTGCTTCATTATAACTCTTGTTACCCAGGGCACTTAGTATTTGAATAAGGCAGGTACGGGTTAATGGTGTTCGATTCTGACAGTCAGGTTCATTATGGTCTCTCTTGATTCCTTGTAGCGTTCTCTCCAGTCGGGGGTCTGAGAACATACTACACTCAATTCCTAAGTCAAGCTGATATGACTTAATACCCGAGAGGTAGAGTTTCATTGTTTTGACCTTGATACTCCCAGCTGACGAGCAAAGCCATTCGATTAGCCAAGTGACTTGTGCCGGAAAACATGCTCCGTTTGGATGATGGTAGTTCGAGAGGCTGCAGAATAAGGTGAACCGTGTCCTGGGTGTATCGTAATTCCGCCTAGTTGACAGTGCTAGGCGGTGCCAAAGGTAGTATGCTGCGATGTGGGAGAGCCCTGTTTGTTGTATATCAAGAATCTAAGATCCTGGAGGCTGCAGGTGGAATGAATTCACTAGGGAGCCAAGTTAGTAATTGCGTCGAAGTCGAAGTGTGAGAGCGCATCTGCTAGAGTGTTCTCCTTTGTCGAAATCCATTGGCATTCAATTTCTAAGTCACATTCTGCGGCAATGAGTAAACAGCGGCGGAGCACACTCATAGTTGCAGAACAGATGATTCTATTCGAGATTGCATATACTACTGCATGATTATCGATGTGCATTATGACCTTACATCCACGCCACTCCACTCCCCAATGCAGTAACGCCTGCTCTACCCCCACCTTTTCTTTGTATTGATATGGTTGTTGTTTTTGTTAAGGTAGCGGGGTGGTAGAGATATGGAGAAAGTGTGGCCGGGTAAAGGAAGGTGGGTTTTGGGATTGGAGTTTGGTGAGCTCGGCCCTCGTCTTTCAGCTCTGTTTGGTCTAGTGTAGAAGGCACCGAGCACCTTTGTCCCAGAGGCATCTGACCAGAGTGCCACTATATCTCTTTTTTCTTATTGGATAGACCGTTCTGGGGCTCTCGCTAGCACCCGCTGCCACTAATTTAGGTCTTTGTATACTTCCCTAGCGATCTGCCGCTAGCAATTCCTTCCCCGCATTTTCGCTTCTGGAAAATGGAGCACCATGTTGTAAAGCCGCCTGAGAAATGTTCGTCCAAGCGGAACCACTACTGCGACAAGGTTAAGAAAGCCTGTTATCTTCTGTAAGTCGGTTAATGGAAGACTAGTGGCAGGGAGTGCCAATTCGACTATGACTTGGGCTTTATGCAGCTTCTTGGTGGGCAACCGGATAACCATTTTGTCAGTATAACGGCCTCCTGTGTGGTGGCGGGAATCGATAGAGTAACGATACCATCTCTATACCAAAGTGCGGTATCTAACGAGATTAAGTACCGGAGGCTTAGACTAAGTTGTTGTAACAAACTTCTTACTTTATCACAAATACCAAGTAGTTCCTAATAGCTAAGTATGATTGGTCTTATTGGATTCTCGAAGGGAACTGAAGAAGTAACTGTTCAACCAAGTATATTGAAAACTCTGTCTGTCGAAGGCTGCTCTCTCTAAGTCCGGAGAATAGCAGGTCTTAAATATACTTGTCAGGCTGACCGGAGCCTTGTAAACAATAAGTATAAAGACTTCCAAAACGGTAGCTTTGAAACGTTACATAAAACATATCAAGTATCAAACGATACCTTGACACAATAAACAAAACATACTGAGTATCAAACAGTACTCAAAACCAAACATAAAACATACTGAGTATCAAACGATACTCAAAACCAAACATAAAACATACTGAGTATTAAACGATACTCGAAACCAACCAGTAATCCTTACCAGTTACACTCTGAAAACAAAATGAAATATCATTTCAAACATACAATAAAGAAACCAAATTCTCCTCGCTATCGTAATTGGTGTCCAAATGGGGTTTCCAGAAACCCAAGTCCGCCACCGGCTCCTCAGAATGCTCTTCATAACTATCCTTCATAGGGGTAAAGCAAACCGTATATAACCGGAAAACACAGGAGGAAATTCCTCCTCTGGCATATTATCAGTCCACCATGCCTGCACTAGGTCCTCCGCATTTTTGAGTCCTTCTACTGGTTCCCAACTATTCTCGCTATTGGGGTACCCTTTCCATTTCACCAAGAATTGCCCTCTGCCATGCCTCGTCCTATAGTCAAGAAGCATCTTAACCGCCCACTCTTTCTCGTGAGCAATCAGGATAGGTGCCGGTTTGGTGTGGGCCCTTCCAGGGAATCGCTGATCATCGTTAGGGTGGTAGGGTTTGATAACTGAATAGTGTAATACTCCCTGCTGCCGTCGATATATCCTTGAATCCATACTAACTGTGTAGGTCTGGGTATGTTAATCGAATTCGATGACAATAAAGGGACCTCATCATCATGGTTGTAACTTCCTGGACCAGCCAGATTCTGTCGCAAATTGGTCACCAAATAATATTACCATTCCTCCTATTTCAACAAGTTTAAAATTGTCCCTGCTCTTAGCCGCAGTCTTAGTAGATCTAACTCTCGCTAGCGTCGAAGTCGGGTATGCTTCATTCCAGATTTCCTGGTGTCCGTTGTAATACTCGTCAGAGGCAGGAACTGCAGAAGGGTAGACTTGGTAGGTGTCTAAGAGGGGGGAATCTCGACCATACACCGCTTTGTATAGGGACATGTTAATAGTATCAGAGTGGCCAGCGTTAAAATGTGCGGCCACTTCAGGGAGGGAGGTAAGCCAATTGGTTTGCCGGAGGTTAGTGACGTTTCTCAGGGCGGTTTTGAGCTCCCTGATCTTTCGTTCAGCCTGCCCATTCCTTTGGTGATGGCCAGGCGAAGCCATAATGTGTTCAATCCCCATGGTCTTAAGAATCTGCTTGCAGAACTTAGAGGTAAATCGTGGGTCAGCATCACTGACAATTGAGGTAGATACTCCATGAGGCGTGAAAATATGGTGCCAGAGTAGTTCGGTAATGTGTACTACCGTTACAGTAACCGATATTTGGATCAGCCAGCTGAATCACACAGCTCTATCTACCACTATCAGGACCGAATCCTGGCCCTTCAATTTGGTAAAGTGACCTATAAAATCAATAGCATAACTCGAAAATATCTCAGAGGGGAAATCAAGGGTTTGGGCATCACCGACTGGTAGGGTGTTGGATTCATTGTTGGCCTGGCATAGGTGGCATTGGGTAACCGCCTGCTGGGTGGTGGTGGGAATCGATAGGGTGACGATACTATCTCTATACCAAAGGGCGGTATGTAACGAGACTAAGTACCGGAGGCTTAGACTAAGTTGTTGTAACAAACTTCTTACTATATCGCAACTACCAAGTAGTTCCTAATAGCTAAGTAAGTTTGGGTCTTGCTGGATTCTTGAAGCGAACCGAAGAAGTAACTGTTCAACCAAGTATATTGAAAACTCTGTCTGTCGAAGTCTGCTCTCTCTAAGCTTGGAGAATAGCTGGTCTTAAATACACTTGTTAGGCTAACCGGAGCCTTGTGAACAATAACCATAAAGACTCCCCAAACCGTAGCCTTGAAACGTTATATAAAACATATCAAGTATCACATGATATTTTGACACAATAACTAAAACATACTCAGTATCAAACGATACTCGAAACCAAACATAAAACATCATGAGTATCAAACTCAATTATAAAACATACTGAGTATTAAACAATACTCGAAACCAAACATGAAACATCATGAGTATCAAACTCAATCATAAAACATACTGGGTATCAAACGATACTTGAAACCAAACAGTAACCTGCACCGGTTACACATTGCCTAACAAAGTCCCTGAAATCCTTCCGCATTTCCGGCCAGTAGATATATTCAGAGGCATACCGCAGGTTCCTATCTGCGCTGTGGTGTCCCTTGGTGTGGATCTCGCTAATCATGAGTTCCCTAAGAGTTTCTCCATTGATCCCATGTCCCTTTGGTATGTAGAGGCAGTCCTCTCCTCCTCGAGTGGTGGCATAGAGTAAGCCATTCCTGATGCGGTAGTGTTGCATTTTTTGACCTCGGGAGGTGTTGCTGGAATCTTGAGCCAGTTGGTATACAGGGTCGTTCCTGTATCCTTTGATCATCTGCTCCCTCCATATACTCTCCATTTCGTTCATGGCTTGAACCACATCTCTTTCATCCACAATTCTTCCCCCCCTGGTAACCTCGCTTTCCTCCTCTTCTGCAATATCATTGTATACCTGGTAGAGGTTTCTGTCGTGGTGGGGTAGCTTTGGTGGTTCAATAACTGGAATAACGTTGTGGGAGGCAAGCGGCCCTCCATCGAGGGGCTTGGTAGGTGAGGGTCTGGGGGGCCTGGTACACCGGGCATTCAGGGCTTTCGCAGGGGACATTGGTACTGGTGCAGCCTAAGGCTTCATGTAGTCTTCTTTTGATCTTTGACTGGTCTGGTCGAGGTCGAGGGGAGAGGATAGTTTCCTTATTGATCTCCGGATCCATAGCGTCTTGCATTGCTCCTTGCTGGGGGTCATCGAGTGGAGGGCTGCTGCTCCACTCGCCTGCATGGACCTGATTCCTGATCTTATGATCTTCATAAACAGGGCACATTAGCAGGAAACAATCTGACCAGTGTTGGGCTGAATGTGCGATTTCCTCATCACTCCGGCCGCTGCTGATACTGTGATAGTCACCGAAATTGTTGATAGGGTCCTTATTTCTGTAATCGCTAGGATCAAGCGCAGCTCGATGGATACTGCAGTTGGTGCTGCAGTCCGAGTGGTTGTGGTTGTAGTTAACCTCAAGGACTTCGAATCGAGGCATGTCTTCTGGATTGGATTTGGTGAAGTAGGTAAGAGGAGAAGTGTCGCTTTCTGAATCTTCTTGAGTAGGGTCTTGCACAGTATGAGGATAGCTTTTGTCTTCTGTATAAAGGCGTGATATACCGTCCGCTAAATAGTTCCATTGTCCTGGCCGGTATATGATTTTTGTCCTAAAATGGGCTATTTATCCTCGCCACCTAAGTTGCTTCTTTGTTGGTGTTCTGCTTGTCTTGAGGTACATCAGGGGCTGGTGATCAGTGACTATCGTGAATTCGTTTCCTGCCAGGAGGTGATGGAATGCTGTAAGGGCGT
>Ga0307507_10008110_pt1 | contig 14757 bp, 17 predicted proteins | sample 7_EM_MG_FD_207223 | JGI IMG/M metagenome (GOLD analysis project Ga0307507, IMG submission 207223) | Populus trichocarpa ectomycorrhiza microbial communities from riparian zone in the Pacific Northwest, United States - 7_EM | ecosystem: Host-associated > Plants > Roots > Unclassified | place... | reverse complement strand
AAACAAACAAACCTAACAACAAAAGCCAACAACGCCGTCCTCCGATCGCTAATGGTGAGTGATATGGGTTCAATATCGTACTTGAAGAAAATCCCGGGCACGGAGTGCGAAGAGATTTTTCGGGACTGTTCTGTGACGGCGTACTGGTTCGTCAGGAGTGATTTCCCGGAGGTTTGGGATTCGTAGGTTGTCGGGACTATGGAGAGGAAGTATTGGAATTTGTAGAAGTCTTGGGAGGGCAAGCAATTGTCAGTAAAAGGGAGGATAGGGGGAGAAGAGGGGAGATATATATATATACTTTGATCAGTTCCGGAGACGACTCCGTCGAGTGGGTTCACTAGTTTTGGGTAGTAGTCGCCGAATGATAGTTCGGTGATTACGTGTGAGAAGTTGAATGCTTTTTTTCCTCACCACCATTATCATTCCCATTATTAGTCCGAGAAAAGAAGCAGGAGAAGGAGAATAAACTCACACTGATGATCAACATGAGCCCCATCCTCCCAATACCCATGTCCCTTGGCCGTAATATGAAAATCCCCTTGAACCCTATTAACCCCCATACTCCCATAAATCCTACAACTACTCCCACTCCCACTCCCCGCACCCGCACCACCACCACCACTCAAAGACGAGAACAACCCCCCTTTCCTCCCACTCTTAAAACCCCCCTTCTTCCCCCCTTTCCTAAGAACCTCATAAACATGCTGTTCTCTCTCAGCTGTGCCCCCCGGTTGGAAGAGCTTATGCGCCCCCCCATCATCGAATCGCACATCCTCCCGCGCAAGTAATTCCCCAGCCAGTATCCGGTCCTGCATCGCGTCCTGCACGTTCACGTGCAGGCTCGAGCACGGCATGGCGACCGTTATGTCGAGGTTTATCTGCATGTCGTGGCCGATGCCTGGCTCCACCAGGAATGTTTGCGACTCGTTGCCTGTCAGGTAGTTTCGTAGCTCTGTTAGGGTTAGGTAGGCGCTTGTTAGTAGGAGGAGGAGGGTGATTGCGCCGCCGCGGGGGGTGCGGGTTGTGTATGTTGCTCGGGTTTTTGCTGCGCTCTTTTTGTTAGTGTGGGTGTGGGGTTGTGGGTAGGGTGGATGGATAAGTGGGTTGCGTACGGAAGGCATCGAAGGTGCGGACGCTCTCGCCGAGAGAGGTGCGCTTTTCGCCAAAGAATTCTTCGTTCATTGTTGCATTAGTGGGGTTTTTTTTGTGTGGTGGTGGTGGTGGTGGTGGTGGTTGTAGTTGTTGAATTGTGGGGGGAGGAAGAGTTTGGGAAAGAGGACAGGTTGCGAGTGAGGCGGGTAAAAAACGCGCCCCCTTGCATTTTCCCCTTTGCCCTCTGCGCATAGGAGAATCCGGGTGATGTGCTGTGACACAAGTCACTTTTTTGTAACATGGGAGGGAACAATCAATTCACTTCTCCAGAGGTCAATTCTATCAGTGGTATTATAACTGTGGTAATACATTCTTTTGATACAGAAATTGTAATTATTTGATAGGTGGGGGAGGGGAAAGTCTCCTTCAATGTTTGCCTTACTACTCAATTGATGGCTTTTTTTCGTGCAGTTTTGAGCTGAATCAAGCTTGCTCGCCCGTGACCTACAAGTGTGTGGAAGAAAGGAAAAGAAAATGAGAAAAAGCTACAAAGGCAAACGCTTCCCCGGGTACATCCAGCCCAAGCTCTTCCCAACCATGTACCCGATATACGCCCCGGTGACGATAGTAACCGGCCACTTCTGCCATTCACGATCCCTATAAACTCCAAGTCAGCCAAACAATCATAATACCCGTGCACATCACCCTCCCCCCTCAAAAAAACAAACACTAAACTCACCAATCTAATCCCACAGTTAGCCCACACCCTCAAAAAAAACAATCCGGATCCTCAAAATTAGCGAGAAAAGAGAAAACATACCCAAAGGAATCGGTACAGCCCCAATCCATGCACCCACCAGCGCACCGACACCGCCAGCAAAACACTCCTCAACAACAGCCCTCCCTCCCAAAATCTCTCTCCAAACCCTGCCTTCAAGGCGATACTTATACACCAACGGCGCAACCGCCAGCAACGCCGTATGCATCGCGCACAGCACTGTGGGGAGTATATGTGTCGTCGCCGGAGCGCCGAAGAGTACGAGTAGCACGTAGAGCGCTGTCGTGCCAATCGTTGTTGCGAAGAGGATTGCTAGAAACGATGACTAGTAAAATTAGTGTCACAGCTATATATGCGGCGGTGGCAGTGGTGGTGGTGGTGGTGGGGGATGACAGGGGGAGGTACAATTATCTTACTGCTAACCCCCATCACCTCCTTCTTCCCCGCCCCCGACGGGGAAGTAAGGTTCAGCATGCGGAGGCAGCGGACTTGATAGATTGCTTGCAAAAGGGCTAGACCCGGGAGTGTCCATAGGAGTGTGCTCGCTGGGTCAGAGACTAGACTTGGGAAGGTGGTGATGAAGATGCTTGCTAGGATCGCGGTGTATATATGCGGCTCTGTCGCGCGCAGTGCGGAAGTGCTGGCGGCAGCGGGTGTGCGGCGGGGGTGAATTGTTGGCGTTGGCATTTGCTTTCGGTGCGTTCGTCGTTGAGGTGGTGGTGGTGGTGGTGGTGGTGGTGGATTGCACAGGTATTGAAGAACTTTAGGGATTGTCGATGCTAGGGATGGCAGACTAGAGTGCGGGTGGCAGCGCAAGCACCAGATCATGTGTTCAAGCACAGCTCATCACTCGAAAGCCAATATTTTCACCCATAAGGTTCAACCATTAAATTTTATTATCATTACACTGGTATCGCCGAACTAGCATATACCTATAGGAAAAGCACCCAGGGATAAGTTAGCCTTCCTTCTTCCCTTTATTTTTCCAAGCTCGCCGTTCCAAATGACAAACTACCCGGCATCAAGGACGGGAAGAATAACCTTAATCCAACTGGCCCCCGCCTCACGCCTTCCTCCAGCTCCCACAGCACAGAATCCCCCCTCCTCCTATCCTCTTGAGAAACCAACGCCTGAGGCAAAAGCAAGTCACGGACAACCTCAACCTTCCAATCAACGACCACCAAACCCAGTCATGCCGTCTGCTGTCCTTCTGTGTCTTTCTAAGCAGAGCTAGCTGATACCAGTACGGCAACGCTGTATCAGTCTACGCTGCCGTCTGTACTGTACTGTACAGTAATGTGCTCGTACGTACTTGTATCATACCGGTACTCCACAACTGGCAAAAGCATTCGATAGATAGACAGACAGATGGACAAAGTCTGGCTCATCCACGTGGTTCAATATTCTACCCAATAAGCCAGTCCGGTACTGTTCAATACCGTATCATATCATACAGTAACTCATAACAATTTACTCATTGTAAACCACACTGTTGCTATCTCCGATTATTCTACTTCACAGCGCACTCCAACACAGCAAAGCACGAACAAAAAAAACACCCACCACCCCACAATCACAGGACTACAAGTAAACATCCGATATTCTAAAAATAGATACTGCGAACGGTATTCATCCAGATCTCCTCCTTCCACCCGCTCCCTCCAAGTAGCTGGCGAATGAATGGATGGATGGTGGTGGGGGTGGTATCCTGGTGAGTGGGCGGACGATCACGGGGAGGTGCGGAGATCGACAGGACAAGGATTATTGATTAATGATCATCTGATTGGAGGAAAGGAATGGCTCCCGTTGGTGATTGAAGCGATCACACAAAATAGTATGATAGTAGTAATAGGAACTTTTTTCAGGTTGAGGTTATTCAATGTTTTGTTGCTTTCAAATTGCATCCCAAAGCATGGGAGAAAACCACTTCAAACGTATTATATGGTTAAAACAAACACCGTAAAGCTGAGCCTTTATGTGCAGAAAAAGAAATTAAAACAATGAGATATCCAACCCAGAAATACCTACTAAAGGGGAGAATAAGAAAGAGTAGCGGTATAAAAGAGTACAAATGAGTAACCGCAATGCAAAACACTCTGCTGCAAGGATGGCCGAGAATCCACCCTTGCCGTCTAAACTTAATTATCCCGGGCACACATCCCAGCTCCAGATCGTAACCATTCCATCTCAACGAAAGAGCTTCCACCTCTCAAACGAATGCAAGAAGGCCCGTATGAGATAGGAAAAAAATAATACTCATGAGCCATTAGAATTGAAAGAAAGCCATGCTCATTTTATCGCGTTAACCCCTTATAGCATGAAGAAGCCCAATGCAGCAATAACAGCTACAATCACGCTATCTCCTCCACTAACTCTCAATCCGACATTCTGTTGAAGCCCGGGTGTGCCTTTGTCGGTCGATGATGCGGTTTCCCCTGGCGGGGAGGAAGTGGACTCATCGGTAGGTGCAGGAACAATGGTGACACTTGTCATGGTGGATATACTACCATCTGCGCCAGTGACAGTCTTGGTGATTTTTGAAGTGAGGGAAGTTGTTCCTCTTGCGGAGGTGACAGAAGGTGCTGTAGTAGTTGGCTTGCTCTCGGAAGTAGTTGTCTGTCGCGTTGACTGCGTTGACTGACCAGTCGACGAAGGTGAAGTGCTGACAATGGTTGTAGGGGTGGTTGATGGACGAGCTGTGGTAGCTGAAGTAGCGGTATTGCGGCTCGTGGTCGTGGTATTTGATTGTCGTTTCGCCAATTTGACTAGACGGGTGGCATCAGCAGCCCGTTCGCGGTGGATGACATCAAGAGCAGGTCGGTCGCCGGGGAACACACCATGCTTGAACTTGGCCCCACTGTAGTCGTGAAGGGCTGCATGGAGTCTGTCCGCTGGGACGTCCCGTGCGAACTCCTGGAACTCGTGCTCACTGTCCGCAAGGATAGTGGGAGTAAAGAGCAACAGAACGAAGAGCAACGAACTCAAGAGGGAAATCGAACGACGTGACATTGTCTTGTGAAGATTGATAGGAACAGACAAAGTTCTTATCGGGACAAAGTGGGGGGAGAAATAAAATCGTAACGGATCGTGACAATTGAGGAAATGTGCAAAGGGGAGGAGGGGGAGGAGAGATTTGTTTGTCTTTCCCTTGGTAAACCTTGAGTGTTTGCGAGAAGTCTGTTCAAACACTAAATGGAGAAATTGAGAGGGTGTGGGGCTCTATTGACATTTTATGTTAGCAGAGGGCAAGCGAGCAGCGTTCACCAAGCAAAGGCGGCTGAAAGAGGAGACGGGAAGGGAACCAGTGAAGGGCGTGGGAGCCAGACAATAGAGGGTCTAGCGGCCAAGAGAGTGGCCGCCAACCGCATTCACAACGACAGGCAGGGAAAGAAAAAGGAAAAAAGATAAAAAAAGGAAAAAAGAGGAGCTCGTAGCAAATGTAAAAGTTTCAGATGGGGGTTGGTCTGGCAATGCTTCGCTCCTGCAACAAGGAAAGACTGTTGGGATGGCCTATCATATAGTTTGACATGTAACAATTGTACAGCCCAGCCACAAGGATTCGGAAAATAATAACAGAATTTGGGAATAGTGAATATATAGATAGATCGAAAAGGGAAATCAAAAAGTGCAAAACTGGAATACTGATGAGGGGTAAAAAAAAGAGTAAAGTGGAAATCTTTTGAAACCTTCGTTGGGACATTTACCTTTTGAGATCACCAAGCTCTTATTCCTTGGGGGTTTTTTCTTCTTCTTTCTTTTTCCTTACGAAACACGGATTAGAGGGCCAGAGAGAAGGCACTTGGACCAAGAGAGCGATTCGTAGCGATTGACTAGGATTTTTTAAAAGATAATAGCGCAAGAGTGAGGGAACGAGGGGAATAAAGATGGATTGACGGAGGGAGGGTTAGAGGGCGAAGTAGGGGAGAAGGGGAAAGAGAAAAGGTGAAGGCGAGGATGTAAGAAGTAAGACTGGATGTTGTGACGACTGCAGGCCCTATAAGTACGAGCGAATCGAGATTCGCCAAACACACACGAAAAAATCGAAAAGGGACCTTTGGGCGTCGAATGTTACTATTTTAGCTTCTGGGCTGTGCCTCCAGTTCCGCCTAAGGGCTCTTTTGATTCGTTACCACTGATCCACCGAAAAAAAGAAGAAAAAGAAAAGAGAAGAAAAGAAAAGAAAAAGGAGGAAAAGGAGGAAAAGTAAAAAGGGAAAAAATGAGTGATGAACGATAATACAAGTAAAATAGGAATAAAAATTTAATAAAAAAGACACTGGGCACAGCACCAGAGTGGCATCCAACCGAATCCGTGACCAACCCCAGAAGGCCCCAATTCGGCATCTCCAGAGTCGGCGAATCATCGCAGCGTCACTCACCCTGAAACGAGTCAAAAGGCCCAATTCCTTCAGGAACTAGAGACATGCTCAATTCATGGACTTCGTTTGCGTCCATCTCGGGGAGGCCAACATGCAATTTTCCAAACTCTGAATGGATGCGATTATCACTTCTTTAGGGAGGCAGTTATTTCTCCCTGGACAAATCACTTCGCACCATCATGCCTGTCTGGTTATTACCAAATACCGGTATGATACCGGTACACACAAAAAACACACAAGCCGGTGTTTATCCGCACAGAATAGGGAACCGGCAGCCGGCATAGCGTCGCGGTGTCGGCTCATCCTATCCCAAAGAACTGTCACCCGTAGCTCCTTGCCTTTGGTGGTGGCTGGCTGGATTCTGTTCGTCTGCTTGCATCAGCCTTGTGGAAAGTATCAGACAAATACGGTAGCCAGCCTCCTGAAAAAGAGAATAAAAAACACACCCCGGAATTTTGGGAGAATATTCTCATTAGGCTGAGCACTCCGAGCATGGACCTTCCTCCCAAGTTCGATACTTAGTGCAAGCACGCACTCGAGTACGAGTACAAATGGTGTTAGCTATCCAGACCCAGAGTCAATATCGTCCCTAGGGTCCGGGGCGGATATCAGGAAAAAAAGGAGTCTACACCACCGTACGAACACTTGTACGTGTACTAGTACTTTATATCGGTATGATAGCCACACCTCTGCACTCGTACTGTACAGTACCCCGTGCATCACTGCATGCCACAACATACACAACTTCAACTTCTTAAATAAATAACCCATTGGCCAGCAACCGAGAAAAGTTTGATCACAAAACATGATGAAAGCACCCCATAAATAAATAAATAAATAAACACCAGCCCACTCGTGTGATCATTGTGATACAATTCCACAAATACACCAAGGACTCGAATAATTGAACGTCCAAAATTCCCTCTCTTGGATAAGGGGGGCGAGAGCACTGCGAAAACTGACCGCCTCAGCCCCAGCTTAAGACAAAAAACAAAAAAAGCGCCGCACCTTACCAGCAAAGGCAACTCCAACGTCCTGGCGCGAGGTTCAATTACCGGTGCTCGAATTCTCACATCATTGAGTTAACCACGAATCGCATGGTTCCGCCCCATTGTGCATTTTAGCTAGGGGACACCGGTTAGTTAGATTTATCTACTTGTAGGATAAATATATTGAATTAAGCCCCAGCCCAACGCAACGCAAAAGCGACTCAGAAAAAGGAGAAAAGAAAAGAAAAAAACACAACTACCCCCGTCTGCGATGCTGGCCATGCACGAATATTGTTCGAGTACTCTCGTTACACACAGCAACTCTCTCTCTCCAGGATCCGCCCACCCAAGTGTGACACAGCAAGGAAACGTCGCACATAGCGACAAGCACTCACACAGGTTACGAATGCTCGAGTACCAGTATCAAAAAGCGCCATACCGGTAGGGTACTGATACGTACTGATACGTACTTGACCCTCACTGACTCACTCGCAACACTACTGTAGTACAGTATGATATGGGCCAAAAAAAGCACCTTCCCTCTCCTGACTCGAGTACAGGCGGGCAGGCAGGCAACTGAGGCAAGAACTTACCCTTTGAGCCACCACACCCGCACATCCGATCCATTGATCAATTGATGTATCAGATTCGCCAACGACGATACACCCATACCTCCCGTGCCATGCTGCACTTGTACCATATCAGTATCTATCGTAGGGTGATGGGGCGGATAAAGTACCGGTACTAAGAGCCATATCATATTATGGGGAGCTTTCTTTTTTTTTTGGTTTTCAACGTTGTCCATGCGGCCTTGGTGAGCGAGAATGAACCGCGGTGGTCAGTTAACGGGTGGCCGTGTCTCGGCACAGGAGGGGGGGTGGAAGTTACTTTTTCTTTTTTTAGTTCATTGTGGGCGGAGCTAGGTGTGTGGGTCATTTTATGCCACCATGGTTGATGCGGAATTGGTCGCTGGTGGCTTGGGTGGTACAGGTATGGGGGGTGGAGAGGATGGGTGTGGAGGTTGTGTGGAAGTTGTGAGGATGATGGGCGGTCATAAATGCTCACTCGACACGGGGATGTCTGGTTTGGTATTTAAGACTGCGGGTACTTTCGCCTATAATTGAGGGATCGGCTGGAACACAAGTAGCAATACTGTTAACCGCACCTTGACCAACAGGCTAGCCGAAGTGTGCTGCAGTGCATAGGGGCACAGTGAACTTGCCATACCATACCGTAATTTTTAAGCTCCTAAGCTGTCATACCGGTACCTTTCCGTAGGTTTTCATCTCCTACCATACCGCGACACTATTACTAATATCGATGTTAAACTTCATATAGTACCTCCAAAGCCACGACAATAAGCGAGTTCTGCCCATAGAAGTATCAACACCGTCCCGTACTGGAACCAATTTCACCAGGAGAGCAATAGATAACCCGCTGTCCGGGAAGGAACACCTCACCGAATTCACCACTACCGTGCCGTACCCCGTGCCTGGCAAACAAAGTATGATATCCAAAAACACGGCTACTGTATCTTTACAGCGAAACAAAAAACCATGTCTCATCTTCAGATGCAGGTACGGCACTGCGATTCCGAGGGAACTATTATACAGTACAGTAACTGCCGTACCGTGCCGGTATTACTCGCACCATTTACGAATAATTCTCCGAATGTCTGGAGAGACAACAAATAAAAAAATCTTCCGAATGATATTATATACCTTGCTGCGAACCAGGGCCAGAGATTGACAGAGGCACAGCACAATAATTGAGTGCGGTGCGTGGGACCATCCTGGCCAATTACAGTAAGTTTGCCCCTGCTTACCACATGAACGAACAAAACATGCCGTTCGGCCCGGAGAGTCAATTTCTTTTCACGTCGGGTTGACTCACGAGTTCCCGTTTGGTCTTCTTGTCACGAGGTTAATTGATTACCGTGATTGACAAGGCTGGGTTGTGCTGTCATAACGTGTGCCTGTAGTCATGGGATCGCACTCGGGGTTGAGGGAGGGGGGGAGAAGATTTGAGGCTTGGATTAATCTTAAATTTGGTGCAACATGATATATTGCAGAGGGATATTTGGATTTCCGGGGTTGTTTGGACATGTGCCGTAATTGTTTGGTGGGTTTTGGTTGGAGTCTTGAAATTGGGATAAGGCAGGAAACAGATATCTATGATACGGGGGGATGTAATATCATAAGCATCTAGAGGAAGAAGGGGAGTCTAACTTTGGCTGTCGTGAACATGAGGAGGGGGGAAATGAAAGAGGCAGGTCTCGGTCGCCCGTGCCGCCTATCAGCATCATCTATCATCGAGCTTATCGCCGTGCCCAGTCGACATCATGAATCGGGTCACGCCTCCGCCTTTACCTTCTCCCCCTTCGTCACTTCCTCTTTCACTTCCTCCACCGGGAACAACAACCAACCCACCGCGAGTCCGACTTTAATCGCCCCACCAACAAACAATGACCCCGCAAGTCCAGCCGAGCTCTTCGATATCCAACCTCCGCAAATTCCTGGAAACACCCCATTAACCTTCCTTCCTTCGACATCTCTCCACCATCTTTGCAGTTGGGAAAAAAAACTCACCGCCAAGCAACATGAACAGAATACTCCCAAACCTCCTATTCCTCTTGATATTCCCGCCCTTGAGCAACAGCGGGTCGGTGATAAGATCCGTATACAGGCTGGTCAAAACCGTAGTAGGAATCTCCCCTACGCCCAATAACCTCGAAGTAGCGATCTGTGCTCCAAACTGCATCGCGAGGAATACCAATGGTAACAATTCCCAAAAGTCCACCTTGCCATTGACCTTCGGCGCGTGCGGTTTCGACCCCGGTATCGCGCCGCCCTGGACTAATCCCGCGGCCAGGAAGACAGCAGCAGCCTGCAGGATGAAGGACGTGAAGAGCGTACCCCGGCTCGACGCGCTATACTTCTCCCGCTTGATGCCCCTCGTGGTGATAGGGGGATTGTGCAGCGTGGAGAGGCGGTACGTCGATACAGCTCCGAACATGAAGCAGATAATCGCTGTCAGCGATTTTAGCCATCCATAGGGTTTGGTAATGGGTTGGTTGGAAGCGCCGAGCGAGAGGAAGATCGTATTCCCGGTTTGCATGGCGGCGAAGACAGTCCAGGAATTGTACACGCTCGAGTCTATGACGCCGGAGACGAATGTGCAGAGGAACAGCGAGAGGTCGGCGTGCTGGGTTGATATTCGGGTCAACAGGTAGTTTCGCACTCCGCCCCTGCTGCTTCTGCTGCCCTCTATCGGTGTTTCGCTGACGGCATCGGGCTTTGCGTGTGGATTTGCTGTTGTGGTGCTGCTGTCGCTGGTGCAGCCGAATGAACATTGTCCTGCTGGTGCTGAAGCCATTGTTACAACTACTCACTCACTCACTTACTTCGGGCCTTGAGCTTCGCCTCGCTATCGCACTTATTATTATATCGTCGGCGATCGACACAATGCGTCATTGATGGGCGAAAACTGGAACTAACTGCTAACTATTGCCACTAACGGAAGAAAAAAAAAGCAATCAACCACTTCATATGCGAATAAATTATAATACAAAAACCACTCTGACCCACCAAAATGACCCACCAAAAGAAGCGATCACATCATGTCGACTGGAGCTTGCGACAGTTTGAAGGAAGGAGAGAAAAAAAACAAAAAACAAAGTCCCATATCAAAGGTTGTTGCCTTGGCTACTTGTGACTCGTAATCTTAGATAGAACTAAAAGTCACATCGGGGGGTATATCGGTTCGGGGGGTATACGTTCGTTCAAGCGCCTCAAATCGGAATATACGGTAACCCAGAGTAATTAACCTTAAGTATCACACTCCTAACTACCATATTCCCCGTCTCACAGCGCGCTCGTTTCTCTCAACTTATGCTTGAGCAAACCCTTACCATCATACTGCTATGCATAGACTCGTGTCGGGGGCAATGTCGGGTATGTGGGGAAGAGACATAAGTTACACAGTGTGTTGTAGAAATGAGAATTAAATTTTCGGGCCGTCATTCTGGGTAAACATAATTGGAAACGACATACCGTCCCTGTAGGTCTCTCTCTCTCTCTCTCTCTCTGTATCATACCAGCAGAATACCGTACCGTCGTGACCTGAGGGTTCCCCGGCAAGAGGTGTTTATTTGGGCTACCGTATTTACGGTGTAGACCTCCTTGCTTAACTTAGTATCATACTATAGTTTCATATCGTTAGTAATTGCTAGTCCAGTGCGACAATGCTGTACGAGCACAGTACAAGTACTAAAGTCCCCGCACCACACACATAAACACGAATCCACAGCCTTGCCCTGCACGTACTGGTATATACTGTCGACATGGCAATTATTTTTAGTAGAAGAGGTACCAGTAGCCCCCCTTTAAAAAAAATTCTACGATAATATTATCATATAATATCATACTAGCCAGACTATATCAGTGACTGACTACCTCGCAAGATACTAGGAATAATTATGCGCACTGGTATTGCCAACATGTCCTCCGGGTGTGAAGTCACACTATAATATAATAATATTATTATTGTGGTTGATTATTGATCCCTTATAGATAGTGTCCTACATCTTCGTGTTCAAGAAATTTACAGACGGGATTAAATAAATTACGTATCACTCTTGTCGTGTGCACATATGATGGCTGCCGAAAAGGGCTGCTCTTGTTTCTCTCACTCTCTCTCCTTCCTGCCTGGCGTGTAAGTTTAGTTCAGTACTATACAGTGCAACACTCTGTTCTGCTCTTCGCAACAAACCTTCATAAAGTATGGATTGGCTCATTCACCTCAAATGAACCCAACTTCCTCAAAGTACCATAGCTGTGCAGAGCTCCCCCCGACCCCCAGGGCTAACCAAACCCAGGGCGTATACGAATCCGAGTGACAAAATATGCATATAATTATAGTCCAATGCACCTTACACCCCCATCAATTCCTACAACAGCCTCTCCCACATTATGCCAATCACTGATCCCCCGCCCCTGCCCCTAAAACAAAATCATCCGAAAAAGAAAAGATAAAAAATACAAATCCACATCTCATAGAATAGTTACCCACGAGTGACACCACGTGATCACACCATCGCATAAGCACTAGACATCAATACCGTGTCCTGCAAGCCAGGGCAGACATGATACAAAAAGGAGGTAAATCCAAGTACCAGCGGAAGCTTTGATGAGTATTTACACTCTGGTAGCCAAGCTACCCCCCGATCTGGCAAGGATGATCTGAGGGAAGGTAAATATAGGATGAGATTGGATGAGATCGAATTCGACCAGACCGGAAAACTCTTCCCCGATGCACTTCCTCATCACAAAAAAACATGTTTCCCCGATGCACTTCCTCATCACAAAAAAACATGTTTCCCCGTGCCTCGTAACCAGGGGTACCTCGAAATTCGGTTCGAACGAGGTCTTTTAGGGGGGAAAAAGTGATAAAGTGCCACCGGGGTGAAACGTCCTTCCATGACCGACAAAGAGAAAAAAGGCCGATTAAATGAGCAAAAAAGGCGAACAGAATGAGAAGAAATGCTAGTGGCTAACGGATCTCCATACTGTCTCCTCGCTATTCTGCGCTTGTAGGAACTAAAAAATCAGAGATGAGTAAGGAAGAGGAAGGAAGGAAGTGCGGAAAAGGGAAGCATGAAGGTAGTAATCAGTCGACCGTCATCCTTTCCACAGCCCTACCCATCCACTTCTTCTCCAGCTCCATCCCGTCTTGAACCCCGCCGTTGTTTCCATTCCTATTAACTTCTTCCCTCCTTCTCATCCCTTCGCCGTAAGTATCTGCAAAGTCGTCCACTGTTTGACCCTTATTTCGTTCTCCACTGCGTTCTTTCCCTAAAACCTCATCCTGTGCGACGCCTCTGTAGATATCCGCTATCCCCGAGAATACGGCGCGAGAGAAGCCGGCCTCTGCATGGGTATCCGCTATCTCTTCCATTTCCCTGACGAAGCGGTATGCTTTGGGGGGCACGTTGGGCACGGCAGTTTCCAGAAACGTAAGTAGCGGAGGGTAGAAGATTGATAATTCCTCCTTCAAGGCTGGTAAGAGTGATAGGTTCGACGCTGTGGTGAAGGATTGGACGGCAAGACCGGTCAAACCCTAAAGCACCGCATAAGCCCCAACCCTAAGGACTAGGCTTCCACTCCTAAATTGGAAATAAGCCGTGAGTGGGGGTTATACCTTTGTTAGAGAAGCAAAGCACATCTTTAAACCGCTAGCCTGCCCAACTCTATCACCAACCCACCTCAAGCCTAGCACCTCCTCCAGCAGGCGCCCGCTGTCCCCAACAAGTTTTTCCTTCCCACTAACCACAACCCTCGGTTTCCTCCACACGCCCCCTACTCCTCCGGGACCCTGTACGAACTCCGGTACCCCCCCTAGTATCGCCCCATCGATGAACCGGACTACAGTGTTTGCACCCGCGGTGGGTTTCGAAAACACATCCTGCACCTTCTCCGCTAGATTGGGCGAAACGGCGTTGAGGTCAAAGTAATAGAGGGGCGACTTGTTCCCGCGTGCAGCATACGTGTATGCGTAACCGACCCTGCGGGCAGTGGGGAGGGCTTCGCTGGGTGGAACGATGGATAGGATGAAGTCCGCTTGGTTGATTAGGTCGATATCCGACGAGACGAATTCGATTTTTGAAGCGATGGCCCGATTGTACGTATATGAGCTAGAGGGTAAGGAACCTCTTAAAAAATGAAACCAAACTCTTATTATGAGCAATAGAAGAGAAAATGAAAAGGAGGGGCTACGGCGGAGGGGAACGTGAGGGGTATATGTATGATTAGGTATGACCCTATTTCGCTCTTATTTTTATTTTTTGTTTGTTATAGGGTTTAGTTACCCGTGATGGTGGGTCTCTCTTCCCCCCTTTTTTTTTTTTTTTTTGATATGTGACGGGATGGGGAAAAGGGTATGGGGTTGAGGTTAGGGGGATGAACGAGCGGAAAGAGTCGAAGCTTACCTGCGTCCAGAGATGCTGGTTATCACTCGAAACTGATGGGCTTTGAGTAGACAGGCAATGCCAGACCCCATCTCGCCTGGTGAGAGAATTGCGACAGTCGTTCCGGCCATTCTGACTATCACTTTCTTGCTCTCTCTCTTTGTCAGAGTAGGGAATTGGATGAGAGGGGAGCACTGATGCTTGGTAAAGGACTATCGCGGGGTATACAACGGCTTTCCTCTTTTTTCTTTTTCAACAAATTTCTTTCTCGAGAAAATTTATTAGCAGCAGGAAAAGGGGTGCGGTGATGGTGATGCCAGTGGTAATGGCAGATTTGTCGGGATGTTTGAAGGGGGGTGAGCAATGGAGGTCCGAAGAAATATTTATTGGATGACGGTGGTGGTGGCAGTGGGTTGTGGTGGGGTAGTTGCGATAAGCTATCGACAGTGACCTTTTTTACAAAACCGAGCTAGAGCGGGGGAGAGGGAGAGTTGGGACGAAGAGTAAAGGGAAATAGCAAGCGGAGAGAAAGGGGGGGGGGGGGGAAGAGGCTTTG
>Ga0307507_10008109_pt1 | contig 14758 bp, 8 predicted proteins | sample 7_EM_MG_FD_207223 | JGI IMG/M metagenome (GOLD analysis project Ga0307507, IMG submission 207223) | Populus trichocarpa ectomycorrhiza microbial communities from riparian zone in the Pacific Northwest, United States - 7_EM | ecosystem: Host-associated > Plants > Roots > Unclassified | place... | reverse complement strand
TTTGAATTTATATCTAGCTCTTAGTAAAATCTCCAAGCTACCATGAGTACTGTTGATGTGATATGAATAAGCCTGTCATTGACAGATTGTAATAAAATATTGGAGTTTTTTTTTTTTTTTAATTCTGTTGGGATGGCAATCTTTCACCTAATCGCTAAATTCAGCAAAGACTGGATAAAGTAGGATCTTTCAAAAACATTTCTTTTCACGCACAAAGAAATCAAGGAGATCACCATGATGCCACCTAAAACAAACAAGCAATCAGCCATTCACATAAAGACACCAATTTTGGACGCAGAGTGACTTATATAAATCCGAGAAATTCCAATTCCTATAACTTTCCATCCCATTATTCACTTCCACATATCCTTAACCATCATATTCATAAGTAAGAAACTTATATATACATATAAAAAAAGTTTAATTGAGAACAGAAATTGGGTATCCCTTTGTGAGTCTCTTTTACATACAAGAACAGGTGTGGATTCTCTGTGTGTGTGTGTGTGTGAGAGAGAGAGAGAGAGAGAGAGTGAGTGAATACCATTGGATGAGGTTGCGGAGGAATATTTCTGAGCGCTCAAAATGCAAAGGTTCTTTGCTTGAACTGCCCATCCCTCCTATCTTTCTCAGTTAACTGTGCTGCCGGCGGAGTTCAGTAAAAGCAGGGAGACCATCTCGCTGAGTTCTCTGCCAAGAGCCCAGAAGGACCAAAGAGTCTTTCTATTTACAACGATTAAAAATTATAACATCCCATTGCCTTAAGAAATTGAAAATCAAGGCCTAAGTATAGGGTTTTACAATATTTTCTTCATTCCATAAAAGGGCAGACCAAGTTGAGCGTATCATAGCATTATTGTAATGACATTTTGTTATTTTAAAGCGCAATCAAGTTGCTTGCGCTATGCACAGCTTTGAAGATGATTTTTCCTCTGTTTCTGAGTTGTGAAATTAAGATAATGTTTTGTCTCGAATGACTTTTCCTGCCTAGCAGCAGCAGTACTAAAATATCTTTTTCACAGAATATTTCGCTGTCTTCATGATTGATATACATTTCAACCATTTCTTTTTCTTTCCTTTTCTCTTTTTTATTCTCATTGTAATTTACGAGAAGAAAGAAGAAAGAGGAGACAAAACAAACAAATAAATAAATAAAGAGACACCAGAGGATTGGATTGGATTGGATTCATCTTATAAAAATTAATAATGTTATAATTGATTTTTTAAAGTGTTTTTTGGGGTTTCTTTATTTATTTTTTATTTTTTTCATCTCTACTCTTTTCTGGTTAAAATTTATATAGTTGAATTCATAATTCTTTTAAAATGTTGCATTTCAAATAGAGACAAGCTTGGATATCATGTTCTCTAATTGCGACATATATAAATTATGTCATTTCACTAATTTTTTTCGAGCTTTATTATTTTACTATTTTTAAAAAAATAATAATAAATAAAAATATCTCTAATATTGCAATTTCAACACGTATGCTTGGTCTAAGCCCTGTTTGTTTGTTGGAAAGTAGTTTTTTTTATAAAAAAAAATAATTCTGGAAAGTGAAATATTTTTTTATATTTAGCAATGTTATAGAAAATGAGTTGAAAAATATTTTTTCATATTTGACTATGCAATGAAAAATAAGCTAAAAATAACTTATAATGTTTTAATTTTTTTCAAGTTTGTTAAAATTGGGACAAAATCCAACATATGAAAAGGTTAAATGAAGATTAAATTGAAAAACTAAATTTTAAAGGTTTTGGCATTTTAACCCCGTTTAAATCAAATCATTTTTTATTTTCTTTCTAAGAAGTTATCTCAGTTTCATGACCTGGCTCACGGGTCCTTTAATATTAGATTTAATTTTTATTGGGTTATCTCTATTTCATGATCCGGATTACGAGTTTATCGAGTTAACCCAATTGACGTAGTTTTTTTTCTCTTTTTAATTATTTTTTTTCAATTTCATCATTTGATATTGTGTTTGATTGAGAATCAGGCTTCATGATTTGTTTCAATTGGCTTTTTATTTGGTTATCCTGATCTTCTTACCCAAGTTTGACATGTTAGCTCAGGTCGTTTTTTTAGATCTCTTTTTAATTATTATTTTTTTTCAATTTAATTCTTTAACATTGGGTTGATTGAAAATTAGTTAGGTTTAATAATTTGTTTTGATTTGTTTTATATTGGGTTATCATAGTCTCATAATTCGGATCGCAAATTTAACATGTTAACCCAAGTTGACCAAAGTTAATCCAATATGTTATTATCTTAATATTAGAAAAAGATGTTATCTTGAAATATTTTTAGTCAAATTATGTTTTTACGAATTGAATAAGTTACTTTTATACCTATATCAATCTTTACACTGTAAAAATAAAATCATTAAAAAAAACATTAAAAATATTTAAACTTTTTTTTTATATTCAGAAAAAATTTAACCTGAATTGCAACGTTACGTGGGTCAAATATCTAGTTTTGTATATTTCTTGCATGTTCGCTGATAATCACAGGTCCGCTTGTCTATTTCTTGCATGTTCGCTGATAATCACTGGTCCGCTTGTCTATTTCTTGCATGTTCGCTGATAATCACTGGTCCGCTTGGCATGATTTGGCTACAGCCAGATTACATCAGAGATATGAAATGATAGAACGACGCAGGACTGTGCATCAAAGAAGTGGCTTAAACTATTCAAAGGAGAAAAATCATTTCTATTTATCTGGGAACAAAATTACAAAAGCGATTTATTTCTCCTGTCCAAGGTCAGGCCTCGATCCTACAAACTAACTAAAATCTACCAATTCTTGATAATCCACAACTATATATCATCAGTTCAGTATCTTTTCTATCTCAATGAAAGACTCCGTCTCCTCTGGACTTGGAGACATGAATTTCTTTTTCCCCAAGCAGAGAGGAAATGAGTTACTGTGATGCATGAAATTACCTTTTACACAAACATAACATAATAGCTACTGGAATTGCTGGAACTCTGTTTCGCATGTAATAGCAAGTCTGAATCTCATATATTTCACAAATCAATGACCATGGATGGATGCTAGTAATACAGCAAGAGAAAAAAAGAGAGCCTCGAATAGCATATCGAACCAGCAATGCATGGAGAAAAACAAGTAAAATCCAGCAAAGGAGAATACAAGACAAGTCCAATTCAATAGAAGCAATTTACTGGAAACATGCATTTATAAAACAAAACCAATTAATCTTAAGAAAATTTAACCTGAAGGAAGTGTCGGGAGGATAGTGAACAGACTAGAGAGCACATGTAAAACACAAGCTGCTCATGAGGCCATATAAAAAAACGAGTCATAATCAAATCCAACCTGAAGAATCTTGTGAGTCTCTGACAAACACTATCTAAGCATTGGTCATATGGTCATGAAGAATTGATCATCCGTCACCATCACCATCTCTCACTGTCCCACTAAAACTGATATGTCCATTGCTTTCTAACCCTTTCTTCACTTCCACAGTTCGTCCATGCCAAAAAGATCAGAATTTTGTGCATCAGTATCAAACTCAAGTACCGGCTTGTCTCCTTGAGTGGCCCTCTCAAAAGTCCCAGCGAAGACTTTGTCAGGCCTGAACCGATCAGTTTTCGGGATATTAATTAACTGCTCGTCTTGGACCAATGGGCGCGCTCTCTGAGCAAGTGCACGCAATTCCTGGTCTCTCCTTTCCTTCTCCTTTACCATAATCTCATTATGCAATTTTGTCTCATAGCAACATAAAGTACCTCGGCTAAGTTATTGAAATTAGGACTAATTCTTGCAAACCATTACCATAAGCTGTCAGACGTTTGGCTTACCCCTGGAATTCTTCCATTTAGAGATGGAAGGTGGGATTTTCCAGTCCTGTATATTATTCACCTTGACAGGCCGAGAAGGGGACTGGATTACAGGCACAGGTTTCATACCTGACGCCTTCGGCCCTCTTATGTTTGAACTTGGCAGGTCAAATGGAACTATTGGCATCTCTACCATTCTCATGAATCTTTCTTTTGCACCTGATGATGGTTTGCGCTTGATATAACGTGGTTCACAGTTAAGCGACAGTGGTATAGTTCTTAGCTTAACATTCACAATCTTTGCAAATGTAGCCTTTATCTTTTGCAAATCACCATCATCAAACAGACCAGACTCCATGTACAGTCCTAAAAGACAATAAGGATGATAGGACTTCAGTCCAGTCCTATACGCAGCAATTAAGGATGCAGGATCTTTTATGGGTACGTACGCAACGCATAAAAGACAATATTGCAAAAGAAAATTTGGGTTGATCAAATTAATCAAAACAGTGATAGATATTTGCAAGGGTTGCTCGAGTATTTGTAGAGGAGATTCGAACGAGTCCATGTACAACTCAGAATCCCTAACCAACTAAATCCCTAGCTGATTCAGTCCTGATAGGACTTCAGCCCAGTCCTATACGCAGCAATTAAGGATGCAGAATCTTTTATGGGTACGCAACGCTGCATTAACCTGGGCTTCTCCTTTGTAGTCTTAGGGCTTTGCCGCTAAGTTCATTTTTATATTTTAAAAGTATTTTTAAAATACTTTTAAGTTTCTTTTGGGGTGAGGCGGTGAGACAATATAGCAGGTTTAGTTACTGTTTATTTTTATATTTTAAAAGTATTTTAAAAAAAATTTAATTTTTTTTATTTACTTTAAATTTATATTTTTTGTGTTTTTAGATCATTTTGATGTGTTGATGTGAAAAATAATTTTTAAAAAATAAAAAAATATTATTTTAATGAGTGAAAAGAACTTTGAAAAATAATTTTAATCTCACTCACTACCGGAAATATTTGAAAAGGATAAGCAAAATTATGGATTTTCTCATTTATTTTTTCCTGCCTTTCCAAATTCCAACAGTCCAATGGCTAATCACTTGATGCTAAACAGATGGATGTGAACTTGAAATAAATATTCAAAAAACAATTCTGGATAAACAGTTGTAGTTTATCTTAATGAACAACATGTAATCCAATCCACCCATCTTGCACCTTAGAGATATGTGCGTGTATATATTATTCAATTAATATGAAAATATTTTATTATTTTTATCATCATATATGTTCCCCTAAGTGATTTATAATTTTTTATATATATAATTAGAGTTTTTTTTTAGAAAATAGATATTTTTTAGTTGATTTTATATTTTTCAATTTTTTTATTCAATATTGTTATGCTTTTAAATTTTTCTATTAAAAGAAAATAATTTTCCTAGTTTATTTTTTCTATTCAATATTACTAGGATTTTTTTATTTTTTTCTATATAAATGATTGAAATAGCCTTTTGGCAAGCGGGAACTTTGATGAATAAAAATGGAATATTTTGGGTGTTTCTCCATAATTATGATTTTCTTGATCTTTAAAGGTTTTGACTTGTAATAATTTCTATTGTTCTTCGCTCATATCTGCGCCAATTAGAATCAAAACTTAATGATTCTTGGTGATTTTAGTTGGAGGACATAAAGGACGTGTATTAGAGCTCATTGATTCCTAATGGTTAGTTGTTGTGTGTTGTTAAATAAACATGGTTGGATAGATCACAAAACAGGACATGGTTATGTAGAAAGAGGATGAAAGAGGTTTCTTCTTGTCAAAAAGATCTTCTGAAACAACACACAACAACTAACCATTAGAAATTATGATGGACAGGCCTGTATAAAAGTGTTGTATTAGATATCTATGATGGGGTGGTTTGCACAAAAGTGTTGTGTTAGGGACCCTTGATAAGGTAACTTGTAAAAAGATGTTAGGGACTTGCGATAAAGTAGACCACATGTAAAAAGATGTTTGTGGTGGATGACAGTTTATGAATGAGATTTGAATTTGATGGTGAGTTTCTTCCAACCTAAAAAGACTCATGCATGATTTTTTTAGGAAAAAAGATGTTTTTTTTTTAATTTTATATTTAAAAGGAATAGCTTTCCTAGTTTATTTTTCCTATTCAGTGTTACTAAGGGTTTCTAGTTTTTTTCTATATAAATGGTTGGAATAGCCTTTTGGCAAATTGAGGCTTGGATGAATAAAAATAGAATATTTTGGGTGTCTTTCCATAGTTATGATGTTCTTGGTCTTTGAAGGTTGTGATTTATAACAAACATCATTATCCTTCGCTCATGTCTACATGAGTTGGTATCAGAGCCTGAAGGTTCCTAGTAGTTTTGGTTAGAGATTATAGAGAATGTGTATCAGAGCTCACTAATTTCTAATAGTTAATTCTTTGTAGTTGTTGAATCAATATGGTTGTAATATGTCACAAAACATGATATGTTTGTGTAGAAAAGGGATGAAGAGGTTTTCTCTTCGTAAAAAGACATCTTAGAACCATAATTATTAAACTCGACCCGATGGCTGGACCGGTCCAGGTAAGGCAAAAGATCGGGATGAGCAAAAACCCAACAAAACCCGGTTGACCCGTAATCCCGGGCGACCCAGAAAAACCCGGTTGAGTAGGTGATTAATTCTTTTCAAAGTTCACTATATAAATACTAGAAGAATATTTTATTTTTTCAATGTGTGATTTGAAACCCTTTAGTATATATACTCTATGTTCACAAGAAAAAAGTTGTGTTTTTTCAATGTGTGATAAAAAAAAATTTTGGTTTAAATACTTCAACTAAAGGATAACATAGTATCTTTTTAATATGGGATAAAAAACCTTTTGAAATAATATTTTAAACTTCATTATTTATAACACATATAACATATATTCACATAAATTATTTCTTAATTTTTTCATATGAAATATTAAATTTTAAATATTTTTTTAATTTTTCCAGGTTGATTCAGGTTGACCCGGGTCAACCCGTGTAACTCGGGGCCCGGCTCCTTGGCCGGTTCAACCCCCGGGTCGGGTCTGATAACTATGCTTAGAACTAGTGTGTTATTTGTTTTTATTAGTGGTTGTTATTTAAAATCTTGATGGTGAGATCCATAATGAAACAACCCACACAAAAGTGATGTATTAAAAATCCATGATGAGGTGACCTTGTACAAAGGTGTTTTGTTAGGGACATATAAGGAGGTGGTCTACACGAAGGTGCTAGAGAATCATGATGGAGTGGGCCACATATAAAAGGATGTTTGTGATGGATATGGTTTCTGACTGAGGTTTAAACTCGATGACAATTTTCTTCTAACTTAGAAAGACTAAAGCAAGAACTTTTTTAGAAAAATAAATATTTTTCTTAGTTAATTTTATATTTATCTTTCAATATTATTATGTTTTTTTTTAAAAAAATTCTTATTTAAAGGAAATAATTTTTCTATATTATTTTCTCTATTCAATATTATTATAGTTTTCTAGTTTTTTTATATAAAGGATTGAGATAGCCTTTTGGCAAGCAAAGACTTTGATGATTAAAAATTGAATATTTTAGGTGTCTCTTCGTAAATATAATGTACTTGCTCTTTGAAGGCTTTGATTTGTTACAAACGTCGTTATCCTTCGCTCCCGTCTGTGTCATCTGATATCATAGTCTAACAATACCTGGTGGTTTTTGTTGGAGGACTTAGAGGGTGTATAATAGAGCTCATCGATTCCTGGTGGTTAATTGTTATGTGTTATTGAATAAACATGATTGTAAGAGGTCACAAACAAAATGTGCTTGTATAAAAGGAGATGAAGAGGTTCCCTCTTGGAAAAAAAAACATCTAGGAATTAATGTGTTATTGATTTTTATATTAGTTGTTATTATTGAAAATTTTGGTGGTGGAATCTATGATGGAGCAACACGTACAAAAGAATCATATTAGGGATCCATGATAGGGCAACCCACATAAATATATTGTGTTATGGACTCATGATGAGATAATCTACACAAAGATGTTAGTGATCCACGATGGAGTGAACTATACAGAAAAAAATGTTCATAATGGATAATAATTTCTAACTAAGATTTGATTTCGAGAATGAGTTTTTTTTTTAACTTGAGAAGACTAATGCATTAATTTGATATTTTTCTATTAAATATTGTTATTTTTTTTATTTGAACAATTACTCCTTTAAAAATAGTATTTGGGCACTCCATTCTCTCCTTATATGGTTAAAAAAAAAATTGTCCCTCTATCAAAACCAAAGGTCATCGATTGATAAAACTAACCCTATAAAAGTTGTGATAAAGAAAAAGACGGACCTACTCCATTTAAAATCAAGCTCTTGATTCAACTTTCTTTTATAATATCCTGAATTAAACTAATCCAACATAATTTTCTTTGAAAAAAAAAACACAATTCAACATAAATCATACAAGATTCTCAACAAAATAAAAATAATGTAAAAAACGAGTTGCAATATAATTGCCATGTAATTTACTAGACAGAGTTTTTTTACCCTCCCTTGATTCGACCACCCTCCCCTTTGTCGCAGCGAGTGGAGCCGTCAGCGGAGTTTCCTAACCATAAAACATGAATCATGATTCTCGTTACTTTTTTATGCCTTAAATTGTAAAGTATGTTTTGGTCCTATAGTCTTATTAATATTCCGCTTCGAATCCTATTTTCTTAATTTTTTCAAAATCACCTCTCAAGTTTCCAAAACATCTAATAACGGCCTCCTGTTAAAGTTTTTTTCCCCCCTAAATAGAAAGGTCACAAAGACAACCATGTAATAGGTGGTCCAGTGATAAGAGCTTGGGAATAAAGGGTTTGCTTCTCCTGTGGTCTCAAGTTCGAGTCTTGTGGTTACTAATATGATGGTCATTGGAGGCTTACATGGTCGTTAACTTCAGAACCCGTAGGATTAGTCGAGGTGCGCGCAAGTTAACCCGGACACCCACATTAATAAAAAAAACAAAAAGGTCACAAAGACATTGACCAGAATAACAAAAAAATTAACTAATATACAATTTCAAGCAACTGTTTCAATAATACAATAACAATATTTTATCTTTTATCTTTCTTTTTTTTCTCTCTCATTTTGTTCTTATTCTTTCCTCATAAACTTCAAACACTTAGACCAGGAGAAAACACTAATAAATTTTGGTAAGTTTTGTTATATAAAAAAAATAAAACCCAAAATTTTAATATAATAAATTACAATAAACCTGATATGTTAATTGTAATATATATATATATATATATATATATATATATATAGTACAATAAAAAAATACAGCTATATTAATTTTCATCAGTGGTAAAACAAAGATAGACCATTTTGAGAGGAAAAAAAGAGAGGTTGGAATAGAAAAGAAAGAAAGAACATCTCAATTAGAACAGTGTTTAAACTATATGGACCAAATGCAGTTGTCCCTAACTCTAATCACCTATTTATCAGATCCCATCTGTACTTTACCAGTACCGAAGGCTCGAAAAAAGTATATAACAAGTTGGAATATAATATAAGTGAGGGAGAAGAAACTTGGGAAAAACTTCATGGCTTTATATCTTTTCATCTAGGCCATTTAATCCACTCAAACCGTATCTCCCACTTTTGCTGACACAATAAACTCTCTCTTGCCTCACGGTCTCCATTCCCAGGTACTTCATTGCTTAGTTTTAACTATTATTTTATTTTTATTCGGTAGCACTGCATTTGCAAGTAGCTTTGCACTGCTTATGTTTCTAATTTTGCTGGATTTGTTTGCATTTGTAACTGTTAAGTGTTTTGGCTGATGGGTTTTGATTTTGAATGTTAATGGATTAGTTTTTGGTTGCTGATTTGTGGGTTTTGCTTGTTGAAGGAGTTAGGTGCTGTTTTGTTTCTGGATTTTATTTTTCTGTTTAGGGTTTTCTAGGGGCTTTCACTTTATTTTACTGAAATTATTTTGGATTTGGTTAATGGTATTAAATGAATCAATAGCGAAGTAAAGAAATTTGTGTTATTTCCACTTGTTTTAACTGTTCTAGTCCTGGCATGGAAAATGGTTGACTGATCAAAGAATGGTGAAACATGTTTCTTGTCTCTTTTATTGTTTTTATCCCCTCTTCTGACTTCAATAGTCGATTCAAACAGAGCAGAGTGGCTCTTATGATTTGGGTTCCATAACCAAAATGATTTTTCTTGGGAGTTTTTTGAAGATTTGATTGATTGATAGTTCAAATTAAAGTATGTCAAAACTTAACTATATCAAAATTAAATTTTGGAGTTGTAAAAAAGAACAAGCAACAATAACATTGGTAGATTGATTTCTTATTTTTATCGTACTGGTAAAGTATGTGGAGTAGATTTGGATTGTGACTGGTTTCTGACATACTATATGTTTAGGGAGGAGATCAGAGCTGTAAATTGGAGTTGATCATGATCAAGCGGTCACCAAGTAGAAACCCCAGATCCAAAGGAATCAAGGCAAAACATGTTCTTCAGATTTGTTTGTTGCTTGGTGTCTGCTTCTGGTTGATCTACCAAGTCAAGCATTCCCATGACAAGAAGAAGGAGCTTCAAGGAAAAGATGCGAGTTTCTCTCAAAAAACACTAAGCCATGATGTGCTTCCGAAACTTGGGAGGAAAGACCCCCATCCTGGTTTGCAAGACAAAACTAGTGAGAAAAACGAGGAAGAAGAGGAAGAAGACACTGGAATGGACGAGGAAGGAAATAAGAAGGAAGAAAATAGGCATGAAAAAGAGGATGAAGAAGGAGGGCAAGAAGGGGGAGGAACCAAGGATGATGAGGTGGAAAGAGAAGAAGAACATATGCATGAAGAGGAAGAAATAGGAGAAGTAACTGATCATTTAGAGAAAGAAAAGGAAGAACAAATTGAGCATGAAGAAGATGAGCGAAATGAAGAGGCAAACAGTGAAGAAAACAACGATGAGGGCAGAGAAGTTGGAGATGATGAGGTAGATGAACGTGACCGAGAGAAAATAGAAGGAGAAGCTGACCCTGATGGTGAATTTATGGATGAAGAGAAAGAGAGGGAGGATGATGAAGGTGAGAAAAAGGAAAGCCAAGGCAATGAAGGCGGAGGAAAGGAAATTCAAGGTAATGAAGATGAAGACAGGGAAGTTCAAACAGACAATGAAACTCAATCAGAAGATCAGGATCATGATGGAGGTAAGAATTCCCATGTGGCCCGAGAGGAACATTACATGGCAGACGATGCTTCCAGTGCAGTGACTCATGATACCCAAATTAGAAGCACTGAACCGGAGAAGGAAGGTCTGGAGAAATCAAATGAGAACTTGGCAGCAGCTGATTTGCAACAAGAGAAGCATTCCATTAATGATAACCCTTTGGATGTTAATGGGGATAAAAACAACTCAACGTCTCAGCTTGAACAAGCTGAAAATGGCCATTCTTTGAATGCAACAACTGATGAAAAGAAAAACGATGAGACCACTCTGGCCAAGTCCGAGGATGAGTCACCTAACAACACAACAGTGACGGTGCTGTCCATTGATCAATCAGTATCAAGCAATAAGTCGACAGAAGTGAGTTCAGAAGCTGGTGATAAGCAGGTCAGTGAACACCTTGAAGTTCCCGGTACATCCCAGCAGAATGGAATGTTGAATGTCTCCGATTCAACTCAAATTCGAAATGCAACAGTTGATGGTCATGTTACTGGAGACATAGCCAACCTACAAACCACTCAATCGGAACAGGTTAATGATGGCATAATTTCTGAAGGTATCCAATCTGATTCTAATTCAAAACTCCTTGGTCAAACTGAGAACGCAAACTCATTTGGCAACGACTCCTCAAACTCTTCTAGTAATTCAGAGTCTGGTGGATCTGATAAGACCATTAAGAAGCCTGAAGTAATAGCTGCAGAAGATGTCAATTCTGGGTTTTCTTCTGGAACAAATGAGACAACAGAAGCCACTCATGATGAGAACTCTGGCACCATACATGAATCAGGTGGAACAGATGAAAACACCATTTCTTCTACCACGAATGAGACCGGAGATGCAGTCATTCATGACCCTAATGATTCTTCAATTGGCCAAGACGAGAGAGAGGCTCGCATAGATCTGGGTACGCTGCCAGATATAGGAGGGGTTGACAATGGAAATGTTGCAGAAGAGTGAGATTCCTCTGAAATGTCCCTGTGCTTGTGAGTGATGTAAAGTTTTAGTTACTTTTTCACTCTGTTTTGATTTTACACGTGGGAGGGCTTTAGGGTGTTTCCAGTTGGCTATGAAATATTTATCAATGTTTAGAGAATACGGCTTCAACTTTGCAGGCACGGTAAGATACAGACAAGAAGGACATCACGAATGGGTTTTTAATTGTATAATTTATCAAGCTTTTTCTCCTTAGATCTTGCTCGATGTGTCTGAATGGTTTGGTGACTAGACGTTAAAATGCCCATAGCACAAGAAAAATAAAATTAAAAGAATAAAGCCGTGCCTTGTCATTCCTCACTGTACAAAAAAATAATAATGCATAACATCCAGCTAAAAAACTGTTGTTAGTTATCTAATCCCTCTCAAACGACAAATCAATCTTCAAACAACCACCCCCCAAAAAAAAATTAAAAAAAACTAGTCAAACGACAAAACTCTGACTCTGTCTCAACTCTTTCCTTAGCTTACGAGTAAAGGATTTACAAGCATCCACGCTTAGATCCACAGCTGCTGCTAATGCCACAAAGGCCGCCGCATCCTCTGTGCAATTCACGTGTTGCACCCCTATCTCCACCTCTGGCTTACTACTTTGGTCATTACCATTGTTGACACTTGATTGCATTACAAAACCTTTGTACACAAACGGGGAAAACAATCCAAACTCCGATCCAGACCACGATCCAGAACCCGGTCCAGACCCGAAATCACAACTAGAATGTGGACTGCTTACTGGGGTGCTAACACTATTTGTCATGTCAATTGTAAACTTCCCTCCATTTTTAGCATTGATAACACAATTGACTAGTGGGGTGGTGGTAGGGGAGGCCGAAACAGAGTCATGTAGCAATTCAAAATGGTATCCTAAAGCATTGGCATTACGTTCACGCCATGCCTCCAGGCGGCCCCATGGTTTCCAAGTTCCTTGTGCTGGGTGAAGAATTAGCCATGCCCCGGGATTGGACCGACTAACATGGTTCGAACCCGGGGATGGTACAAATGGTGTCACCATTGATGCCATAGCAACAGGCGATCCAGATAGGTCATGGATCGTGATTGACCATCCTTTTCGCTCTTTTGCTGATGGGTCTTTATCAGCTTCAAGGGAGGGCAGCCAATTTCTTGATGGGGCTGGTTCTGTCATTGATGGCCTGTGCAACAACAATGTAAGCAATAAAAAATCATTCCCAACTTATAAACAACAATGATCACGAACAAGACAGCAAAATATTGACTAATGTAACAAAACTCAAGATCCAAATTCTAGAAACTTGAAATGTTCTTTATGCAAGGGACAGAAATTTATTCTGAGATAACCATTTACAGTTTGTAATCCACATCAAAACAAACAGAATCAAACAGCTTTTGCTAACATAGTTGCCGTCAAAACAAGGTTTTTGGGATTCGAAAAAGTCTTGAAGATTTCTAGTTTTCTAAGACTATATTTGCATATTTGACCACACATTCAACGATCCTTTCAGTCAGTTTATGTCTAATTTTCTACTTCTGAAAACAAAAACCAATTAAGTGATTCAATAATAATTAAGTTTCGTCCCCGGCAACAAAAGAAAAGAAAAATTACCCTCCCTGTTTTCCCTTGATAACTTTCTCATCAACCAAACACCAAAACAAGTTAATAAGAAAAAGAGAAGGTAATGATGAATCAGAAAACTCACATAGAAACCAAATTACGATCTCCTGGATTCCTCAAGCTGAACTTGCAAGTGAAAACCGCCTGCCTAACACTCCCTTGCACCTGAAAAACCTGAGGACTACACTCAGGATCTCCACCAAACTGGAATGCATATCTAGGATCGGGCTCAACTCTAACACACAAATAAAACTGTGTAGGTTCTCCTTTCTTGTTTTCTCCAATATCAATCCATTCATTATGCATAACACAAGGCCTAGACTCTGACTTTCTCATGTCTAAAGGCACAGTCACTCTCCCCAACATTTTCCCATCTTTCAATCCACAAGTAACCCCGTTGTCTCTAATGTACACCTCAATCTCCAAATTCTTGGGTTTCTTGCAAGACAAAAGATCATCAATCTGAGTCTTGTCAAGACTATAACACGCAGCTAAAGAACTCGATAAAGGATTGCCTTCTGGTTTTTGATTTTCTTGTTGTTTTTTATTGTTCACTAAAGGGATTGTAGCTTTTTGAGTAGGGAAATTCTTGAGCTTGATCTTGCAAAAACATTGTACACTTAACAAGGAAGGTTTCGAAGAGACGGGAAACTTGAGTGCTAAGTTACCAACAAGGATCCGTACAAAAGGGCACGGATCCATTTCTCCTTTGAAAGATTAATGGTTTCTGAAAATGTTGAGTGAAGTGGTTGTTTTTATTGCTGCAGCGTGAGAGAGAAGGGGAGGAATGGTGGGTTCTCAGGAGGGAAGATATATAAGAGTTGCCGACTAAAGAGAGATGCGGAGGAAACAGGCTGTAATTTTAACTAGCTGGTTTTTTTTTTTTTTTTTGATGATAAGGGTCGTACATGATGAGGTCAAGCTCAGCACTCACAGCTGGGATCGAGCTCTTTAGTTTTTTCAGCTAGGAGGTATATCGAGATGCATATATATTTATGGGATTTTTGTTGGTTTGATTTGAGGAAAGAATTACAGCTAGCTAGGAAGAAATTAATCATTAAGGAAAAGATATTCCAATGCGCTTACATTATTTGGTTTCATTAGACTGTACACTCCTTATTGCAAGATATATATGATGAACGTT
>Ga0307507_10008108_pt1 | contig 14759 bp, 14 predicted proteins | sample 7_EM_MG_FD_207223 | JGI IMG/M metagenome (GOLD analysis project Ga0307507, IMG submission 207223) | Populus trichocarpa ectomycorrhiza microbial communities from riparian zone in the Pacific Northwest, United States - 7_EM | ecosystem: Host-associated > Plants > Roots > Unclassified | place... | reverse complement strand
CAGAATATGCCCAATATTTCAAGATACATTTTAAGTAAATTCACCAGCTTCATTTAGATTGTGACCAATAGGCATATTTTATATGTAACTACCATCCATAGCATGTTTTCATCTCAGGTTTATTTCTGAATATATTTTAAATTTATCCACTTTACAAATGTGAAGGAAATCATTGAGCATTAATGCCTCTGATCAACATATGCCCAATAATTTACTCATTGGGAAAATCACCGCTTCTCCCTGGTGTAATTCTCACAGGCCACATTTAGAAAATCCAACATTCTCCCTTTTTTTCTTCTTTTCAATTCTAGGGATTTATGTGCAACAAGTAGTCTAGTACTACAGGTAAACTCATATTGAGAGGCCCACTTCACAAATGCAGCATTCAGCCACTTTGTTTATTGTACAAATAAAACTAACTGAATTTGGTCATAAATCTGAAGAGAAACCCTGAGGAAGAAACATTGAATATTTGTTCAAGTTGCATACTACTACATTCTCTGTCATTTATCTCTATCATGGCCATTGGAAACCATTGACACATAAGTGCTACATCAAATACCAACTTGTGTTCATGTCTGCCTCTCTCAAACCCAGTGAAATTGCACATATTATTGGAATAAGCATGTTCCAAGTTTGGTAAAGTCTGTTTGTACAGGCACCAACATAAACAAAGTGGCTGAATGCTATATTTGTGAAGTGGGTCTATCAATGTGAGTTTAGCTGTAAGATGCATGGGCAGCATTAGGCTGCCTTAGGTATAATTAGGTTCTGTAGGGTACTATCATTACCCCCCCCCCTTTGGTTGGATCCCTTGTTCAGTTTCTGCCACAATTCTGCACCAACTGCTCTAGATTTTTGCAAGTGCACTCTAGTTATAGCTATTTACATGTTCCATGTATTTTTTCCTGCAGAAAATATGCAGAGGAGGGGTAGAAAATATGAACAATGTCACACTGCTGAGGATCACTGTTTTGGACTTTAAATTAAAAACACACACAAGAAAGTGTGCCTCCAGGCTCCTAGAAGCATTGCTCTCAGCTTTGCTTGCTATGTATTACTAGTGGTAGCACAGCTCAGGAAAAATCTGTGATGGGATCAGGTACAAACAAATAGTTATAAGGTCGTGAGTGAAGTGAGAGAGCGGCTGCCACATTTTGGCACAGACTTCTTTGGCATCAACATGATATAATTCTATAAAATTCCCATTGCAGCAAATCAGGTGATCACCATGTGTCATGATAGTAATAATCTAAATAAGATGGCCACTTTTCTGTCTCGTCATCATAATCATACCATGACTAAGTAGTTTTATAATGTTGAGTATTTAAAAAGTCTGGTTGCTTGTGCCAATTCAACACATGCAAGAAAGATTCAACTTACAAGAGACAACAGAAATGGACAGAAAATGAGGTCTGTGATCTTGTGCAGCAAAATTCAGTAAGCAGCCATGATCAAAGTCTCAATTGCAGTCCACAAGGATAATGTTTAATGGCATGTGCTCTTTATCATCTTATCTTTCTCCAGTGTGATGATCACCTGATTGGCTGCTAAGTACAAAATGGGAATCATAGAGTTATGTCATGTTGATGCCCAAGAAGTCCATGCCAAAATGTGGCAGCTGCTCTCTTGCTTTTCTCATGACCTTATAACTATTTGTTTGTACCTGATCATCAGGAAAAAATAACTTGGTTCAGTAGTTCAATATAGCCACAGTAGTTATAATAGCCTGGTACTCTAGTCCCCCATATGTTGCTCCGGTAGTTCTCCCTTGCATCATAGTAGACACCAGTAGTCTTTCCATGTATTGTAGTAGATACTAGTAGATACTAGTAGTAACTCACTTTCCACTGATACTTGCAAGTAGCACTCAGTAGTTCATGCCTACAGCAGCTACCTGATCTACTAACAATGTTTATCTTGCCAGACATGCATGAAAATCACAAGAATGGAAATATGCATTGCAAGAGATAACTAACAAACAACTACTCAAATGTACCAAGGTTGATAAACTCACCATCTGTATCCCCTGTTCAAACATCAACCTCCCAGAAACAATGGCAGCCTCTTTGCTAACCACACTGAAATTATGACTAAGAATGGGCAAGGGAGGGGTCAAAATCTCAAGGGAGGTATAGAACGAGGGACATACAGGGCACAGGTAGACAGGTGAGGAAAGAGAGGGGCTAGGGAAGAGACCCCTAAGGGGGTTGACAAAAAAGAGATGGGTGAGGGGGTTGACAGAGCAAGGAGAGATGGGCGAGGAGGTTGATGGGTGAGGGCGAGGGAAAGACAGGTGAGGAATGAGAAGCAGCAGGTGAGGGAGGGGACGTGCAAGGCAAGAGACAGGTGAGGAAAGAAATGCACAAGGGAAGATGGGTGAAGGGGTTGACAATACAAGAAGAGACAGGTGAGGGCGAGGGTTAGACAGGTGTGGGAGTCATGGGAATGAGAAGTAACACATGTGGGAAGAGAAGGGTGAGGCAAGAGATGGGCAAGGCAAGCAACAGGCAAAAGAAAGTGATGGGCAAGGGAAAGCAATGGGCAAGGGAAAGTGGTAACACATGTGGGAAGAGGCAAGTGAGGCAAGTGACAGGCAAGGAAAGAGATGGGTGAGGTAAGAGATGGGCAAGGCAAGCGATGGGCAAAGGAAAGCAACGGGTGAGGAAAGATAGGGGTGAGGCAAGAGATGTGCAAGGCAAGGGATGGGCGAGGCAAGAGACATGCAAGGCAAGAGACGGGCGAGGCAAGAGATGGGTGAGGCAAGAGACGGGCGAGGCAAGAGACGGGCGAGGCAAGAGACGGGTGAGCCAAGGGACATGCTAGGCAAGAGATGGGTGAGGAAAGCAATGGGCAAAGGAAAGCAATGGGCAAAGGAAAGAGACAGGCAAGGAAAAGGAAAGTGATGGGCGAGGAAAGATAGGGGTGAGGCAAGAGATGTGCAAGGCAAGAGACATGTGAGGCAAGAGACATGCGAGGCAAGTGTTGGCATAAAACCACATGACCACATGCATCACAATTATGACACACGCTGTGTTTGATACACAGCCTTTTACACCATATGCTGTGTTTACACCCCGCAGCATTCTTATGTAAATATGCGTACATAGTAGCATGGACCATGCCTGTAGGTATATAAGGGCCAGCACTATGCCCCTCTAATCTTAAGTCTCATACTTCTAGCTAGTCAGTTGCTTAGCACGCCTCTCACAACACAACACCCAAGGTAAGGGCTAGATAGCTTGTCAGCTACCCCTGCGCTACGCGTTGTCTATACGCAATACATGCCTTGCGACAGGTTATGGGCCCCGATGTTGAACGATGTGCGCTATGGCTGCACGAGTTCTGACAACGTCCTAGCCTTGTCCAACCTTGGGCTGAATGTGCACCCTCTGGGCTGCATGTCGCCAACAGCAGTTCGCTTCATTGCTGAACACTGTCAAGGTTGTTCGCCTTCGGGCTGAACGCCAACACTGTTGTCTGGACATTGACTCTAATGGAGTCAGGGTTCATGTCAAGCACAGTATGCGCTGTGCGCCACCATGGTTGCACGCTCTATCATACCTGTTCGCTGACACACCCAAGTTCTTTTCTTTTCAGAAATCAACCAACCCAATCAACAATGTCTTCCTCCAACAAGTCCACTTCCATCAACATCTCTGACATTCCCCACTTCACTGGGTGCAACTTCCAGGCTTGGAAGGACAAGATGGTCAGCGTCTTTATGATCTCCAAGGTATATGACATAGTCAAAGGAGATACCACCAAACCGGCCAAGAACCAACGTCTGAAGATGCCATCCTTGCCTCCTGCCATTACTGCAGAAATGTCCAATGCGGACGCTGAGAAAGCCGCCCGCTACTGGACCCAGTTTAATGTCCAGATGAACTACTACAATACACAGCTAGCAGACTTCAACCACAAGATGTCAGCCTGGACCGACGGGAACTCCCAAGCAATGGGAATCTTCAACCGAGCCCTGGATATAGAGATCTGGGATCAGGTCAAAGATATGACTGCCACTGCAACCTGGACCTGGTTAGGCGATCACTACACCAAGTCCTCCATCACAGAGCTACTGGAACACTTCCAGTACATTAAGGACTACCGGTTCGACCTCTCCGATCCCAGCCCCCACCTCACCCAGTGGATGCACCACTACCAGTCTATCCCCGCTCGTATGATCAGCGCCTCTTTGGCCATGATCATTCTCATCTCCAACCTGCCCACCACCAACAGCATCGGGCAGGAATCCATCTACCAACGTCTGGTAGAGACCATGTTCAAAGACGAGACAGCTACCACTTTTGACCTCGCCAGAACCGTAGACTCAGTCCGCGACATCTGGGCTGCCTGCTTTGGTGGTCTCCCTCCTTCCCAGCAGCCCCACAAGGGGACTACATACAACAAGGGAAAGGCTCCGGCTAACAAGCTGCAGCAAAAACAGCAGACACAGGTACAGTGGAACACCGCTATCAAGGGCAAAGGCCCAAATCCTCAGTACTCTGAGCAGCAGAGTGCTGATTCCAGCAGCTCGCAGCAGAAGAAGAAACGGCCCTTCCAATGTGGAGGTAAGGGTAAGGGTGCACACAGCCATATGGCTGGAGCCCCGGATACCTATAACTCCGATTTCGTCTTAGCATTGGCGGCGATGCATATCGCCGATACACCAGCGCTACCAGCGCCCACAGCACACTCTGTAACCTCGTTCTCAGCTGCTGGGCCTTCTACACGATGAGAGAAGGCCATGGGCCCTTGGAAAAACCCTGGCCGGATGACTCCTCCATACCCCCACGTCCAGCAATCCCGCGACCTGATGAGTCGCCTTGGGGTAACACCCACCATCCAAACCTTGAAAGAGTTTGAGGGGATCGCTTCCCTGGAGGAAGTAACTGATGGAACGTTTGGAGCCCCAACTGTCAAGTTGGGAGCATACATGCTCCAGGACCCTGAGCTTGAGACCCCCGCCTTTCAGTGGGGTGCATACTCACTCACGGATCCCGTCCGTGAGCCACCCAGGGCTCCAATGCCAGAAATGGAACCCATGCTGGATGCAATGGTAATCGATGTGCCGTCGGGGGGAGGAGATACGGTGTCCCTCAGAGAGGAGGACCTGATCCCAGAAGGATCAGGATTATTCGGGGATGACGAGGATGATGCTCCCCTTCCACAAGGGTTGAAGCTCAACCTCGACAATGATACATCTGACTACGGAGATGACCCAGAGACGCTCTGCAGTCCTATAATTGAACTGGCGCCCACCCCAGTGGCTGGGCCCAGTAGGACCACGAGACGCGCCTGGGGTACAAGGGGTCCCCAGCCCTACAAGCACTGGTCTGATGACCATGATGCCTATGAAGGCCCGACAGACAATGAGTTAGTCCCTTTTTGCTCACATAAAGGCACCTTACTAACCGATCCCACTCTAGCTTCTATTAGCTTAGATATTGGTAGATCGTTAGATAAGTATCTAGCTGCCAATATAACTTGTGACTTTGTCTCGCTTTGTGCAGACTGTAAGGACAACTCTAAGTCGAACTTCATAGAGTGGATATTTGACTCAGGAGCATCAGTCCATTTCACAGACAATAAGGCGGACTTTTCTGACCTTAGGTTCTTTGATGAAAAAGACCGGCCAAAGGCACAAACTGCCAATGGTGCTGCAGCCATACATGGCCACGGCACTGTCTTCATGAAAACATGGGTAGATAGTGCAAACCCTCAGACAGTTACAATTTCCCGTCTATCGCCGGTATTCTATATGCCAGGCATAGGGATCCGTCTCTTATCCATGGGACTACTCCTCAAAGGCAACATGCAAATCAAGGGAGATGAGCGCACCCTTGAGTTTATTCAAGCTCAAACTGGCAAAGTGAAAATAGTAGCTTTGACCAGACTGTTTACTGATACAATCTATTGGGTCAATTCAGAGGTCCTCACTGGAAGTGAGTTGACTGCACACAAGTCCATGCACAGGGACGATTACGATCTCTGGCATTGACGACTTGGACATCCTGGAAAACAGGTGTTTGAGAAATTTGAATTGAGTACGCGGAACTTTCCAAGATCAATCGAAGTCCCTAAAAATCCGCCGGTGTGTGAAGGCTGTGCGAAAGGAAAGATGCACTCTCGCTCTTTCCCTGAGAATTCTGCACACACCACACATCTGTTTCAATGGATTCATTCTGATCTCAAGGAGTTGCGGTACAGTCATACCACAAACACAAATATTACATATCCTTCCTTGACGACAACTCCTCCCACTCCTGGATATCCCTTCTGAAAAAGAAGAGTGATTCCAAAGCGGCATCCAAGCAGTTTATCGCCATGGTCAAAATGCAATACAACGCAACCATTGGTGAATGGATGACTGACAATGGAGGAGAGTATGTCGATAAGGATTATGTCAAACTCCTTAAGGATGAAGGGATCGAGATCCAGTGGAGCATCCCTTCTCAGCTGCAAATGAATGGCAGAGCAGAGCGCTTCAACCGTACTATTGATGAGAAAGCGGAGTCAATATGCCATCAGGCCTGTCTACCCAACAGTTGGTGGGAATTCAGCGTTTTACATGTGAATTACCTATACAACCGCACCCCTGTGCGGCACCTTGATTGGCAAACTCTGAAAGGGTATCTTGATGAATTCAAACCCGATCTCTCTCACCTACGCATCCTTGGATGTGGAGCTTACATCTTTATTCACAAAGACCTCTGAGCCAACAAGTTAAGTCCCAAGTCAGAGTTGATGACTTTTCTTGGCTATCGTGATGGTTATGAATCGAACATGATGTTCATGCGTGCTCCCAACAATGTCATCTTTACTGCTGCCACAGCACTGTTTGATGAACGTTTGTTCCCAAAGTGTGCAAAACACAAAGTGCCACCTGTCACACAAATTCAGGAACCAGAGGAACCCGAGATCTCAATTGAGACAGAAAGTGTGCCCGATGAGGATGCACCTTTCACTCCACCCCATAATCCTATTATTCTGCAAGGAGATGAAGAGAGATCGCATGACGATGCTGAGCCTCGACATCCACCTCAATCACTGCCACAGCAACCCCGACATGCTCCAGGGGGAGCAGAACGTGGTAATGAGCCACCTAGATGCTCTGAGCGAGAGAGGAAAGGTACCAGAAAAGACGGGAACATATACCCGCCCAGCACCTCTACAGACACCGACAGACATCGAAAATTGCCTGATGCAAATAGCGCAATGTCCATTCCTAATTCAGGACAGTTGAGCAACACTGTTGAGGGTGACCCTGGTCATGCTAAATCAGCAATGGAAGGGGAAGCATTGTGGGAATATTTGCTTTCAAAGGCAATATCTCACCACGATGAATTACCAGATCCAATGAATGTCCGAGATTGGACGACCAAGGATATTGGCAAACTATCAGCCGAAGATCAATGGGCATGGCGCAAAGCTCAGTTTGAGGAATTAGAGGCCCTCAAGAAATGCAATGTTTACGAGCTTGCTGACCTACCTCCTGGCTGTAAGGCTATCAAAAATCGCTGGGTATTCGATTTAAAGTCCGATGGATGGAAAAAGGCCCGCTTAGTCACTAAAGGCTTCTCACAGATTGAGGGTCTAGACTTCGATGAGATCTTCTCACCGGTTGTCCAGTTTGAGTCGGTCCACACCATTCTCGCGTTAGCAGCGCTCGAGAAATGGAAAATTGAAGGCCTTGATGTGAAATCTGCCTTCCTATATGGAACATTAGATGAGGAACTTTACATGGAGCAACCTCAGGGGTTCAAAGTTCCAGGCAATGAACACAAGGTTCTTCGCTTGAAAAAGGCCATCTATGGTCTCAAGCAAGCTGCTCGCGCTTGGTGGCATGAGCTCAATAGAAGCCTGAAGGCTCTCAGCTTTTCCCGCCTTTATGCTGATGCTGGCATTTTCATCGCTAAACATACTGATGGAACAATGGTCATCATACTCGTGTATGTGGATGATATCATCCTAACTGGACCAAACACTACCCTAGTCGCATCCAAGAAGAAACTCTTTATGGACAAATGGGAATGCCGTGACTTAGGAGAATGCAGGGAGTTTCTCCATATGAGGATAGAGTATCGAGGAGGGAAGACCTATCTAGATCAGGTTCCCTACCTTGAGAAAATTCTCAAGCGCTTTGGTATGGCCGATGCCAAGGCAGCACAGACTCCTCTTCCCACCGGCTATAAACCTGAACCGTTTGATGGAACTGCTACGGTGGCTCTCTGGTCTCAGTACCAATCAGTGATAGGGTCCTTGCTATATTTAATGCTCGGAACTCGTCCCGATCTTGCCTTTGCTGTTACTCAGATGGCGAAATTCGCCCACAATCCATCGGAGGAACACCTCCTGAAGTCTAAGCACATACTGCGCTACCTAGCTGGTACACGCAAATATGCCTTGGTCTATGATGGAAGAAGTGATGCAGGGCTATATGCCTATTGTGACTCCAGCTATGGAGATGACAGATCAGATGCAGATCACAGACATCGATCTACGCAGGGATACTACTTCTCCCTTGCAAATGCCAGTGTCAAATGGCACTCTAAAACGCAAACTCTGATCTCCATGTCCTCCACTATGGCAGAGTACATAGTGCTCTCTGACTGTGCACGTGATTGTGCATGGTACAAGATCTTATTCGGCGAACTCAGAAAACCCATGCCGTATGTCCCTATCTATGGTGACAGCCATGGAGCGATCTTCAATGCTCAGAATCCCATAACACAAAAAGGGATTAAGCATATTGAGATCTGCTATCATTACATCTGAGAGCAGATCGAAAAAGGTGAAGTTAAAGTATTCGCCGTTCCCACAACAGAGAACGTTGCCAATATGTTCACCAAGAATCTGGGCCCAACGCTTTTCTTGAAACACAGAAAACAACTCGGAATAGAGTTCTACCCTCTATAACCCATTCGCCTCTTGTACCCACAGAACAAGTATGTGCGCTAACGCTGCACTACTTGAGGGGGAGTGTTGGCATAAAACCACGTGACCACATGCATCACAATTATGACACACGCTGTGTTTGATACACAGCCTTTTACACCATATGCTGTGTTTACACCCCACAGCATTCTTATGTAAATATGCATACATAGTAGCATGGACCATGCCTGTAGGTATATAAGGGCCAGCACTATGCCCCTCTAATCTTAAGTCTCATACTTCTAGCTAGTCAGTTGCTTAGCACGCCTCTCACAACACAACACCCAAGGTAAGGGCTAGATAGCTTGTCAGCTACCCCTGCGCTATGTGTTGTCTATATGCAATACATGCCTTGCAACAGCAAGAGACATGTGAGGCAAGAGACGGGCGAGCCAAGGGACATGCTAGGCAAGAGATGGGCAAGGAAAGCAATGGGCGAAGGAAAGCAACAGGTGAAGGAAAGAGACAGGCAAGGAAAGAGATGGGTGAAGGAAAAGACAGGTGAGGGGGGGGAAGAGACAGGTGAGGGAGTCGTTGGTGAGAGAAAAGAGAGGCAGAAGACATGGTTGTTATGGAATGAAGAACAAAGGGAATTGCCTTTGCAGGATCGTGTGACAGTGATTGTCTGATTGCATCATTTCTCATGAGGGCCAGGCACTCCAACTTCAACATTTCAACAATTTGATCAATGTTCTGTCAGTTTACCCTGATGATTACCCAGGCAACTGATGGTAGTACAAGGTTAACTCAGGCAACTCATTGAACTGACTTCGCTTGATGGGGTATCAGGAGTACTAGCACATATCATATAACTACTGATGTCTACCATCTTCATACCAGCCTACTGGGTATGTTGTCAGAACAATGAGGGCAACATATACGATGTGCAAACTATGTATGCTTTTTTTTTTTCATGATGATCCCATCACAGATTTTTCCCAAGCTGTAGTAATACATAGCAAGCAAAGCCAAGAGCAATAAGCAATGCTTCTAGGAGCCTGGAGTGCCTCATGCTTGGAGCCTGAATTTCCATCAAAATCCCATCAAGTTTGGTGGGGTTTCTGTTTGGTTTGATGTGACAAACCAAATATTAGGTCCCACCAAAGGAGGGGGTTATGGGTAATGATAGTATCACCTCTGTGAATCAACATTCTCCCTTGTCCATGGAATGACATGTCCCACCCCTGCAGCCTTTTCCCATCCTTTCCCATGACTGCTGAGCTCATTTTCAGTGATGGTGAGCAAGCTTCCAAGGTGCAGTGTTATTACATTGTCTGGCACTATATAATAATTCAATTGAAAGTATACAATAGACTATTTTTCATTGTTCTATTACTTTGATTGTCTCAAACTGTTAAGTTGTTTGGAAAGGTGGGAGGGGGGCCAGGATGGGTGCACATTCACAACAGGCATTGGCTTTGACATTGAGGCACAGATGCCAAGGCAGAACTGATCCTTTCCCAATTTGGGCTTGTGGGAATGATGTAAATACCATCAATAATCATAATCGATTTTGATTATGCCATCTGAACAGACTAAGATGTGTTTGTACCTGTCCAGTCACCATGAGATGTAGAACTTGTTCAGCTATGGTTAGTTCAATGTATGAGAGGCAGAAAAACCTCAAAGATGACAAACATGAAGTTCTACTTGTGAGGAGTGAAAACTTTTTGATTTGCTAGCAATTTGCCTGCCAGTCTAAAACAGCCTCATCCAAGTCAGATGTAGTCATGAGTGGTGTGTGAAGAAAATCATCACTTAGCAGCACAAGCACCAGTCCCTGACTCATGTCCAAATGAAACTCAGAGTGCAGATCAGATGGAATAGCTGGCCAATTGAGAGAAACATCTTTTTTCATATTAAGACCCAATTCAATATTGAGCTTTATTTGTTGAGCTCTACCATTTCCTTTTGCAAATGAGGAGCAAAATTCTTCTAAAATTCTTTTGTATGAGTGAGACAATTATGTAACAAGATCAGAAGAATATTCAATTTTCAGAAGGTACAAAATTAGGTCCTAGAAAGACCAGTCTCAGAATGAACCAAATGAAGGTTCCCAACAGATGATGCTGCCAATATCTGAAGTTGATTAGCAAACATCAAGTTTTTACATCTACAGTTGAACCCCTCTCAACCCATACTCCTGGTAACCCATAACCCCTTTTATCTCATAGCCCTAGCTGTCCACCAACTTGGTGGGTGGGGAAGTGCATACAATAACTAGTGTTGCCAACAGCTCTGCTCTGGAGCTGCTAGCTGCTGAGCTGAGCTGATATTTGAACCATCTGTGCTGATAAATTGGCTCCCAGCTCAGAGCTCCTCAAGCCATGAATTAAGTTCCATAAACTTCAGTGCTGCTAGATAGCTTTAAACTGTCTAAAAACATTATCAGACACTGTACAAGGTCCTGCTGGTATTTTGAATTTATGTTTTTGTACATTACTTGCCAGATGTATCTCACAAGCATGCAAGGGAGCCCTGGGAAGGTGAAATCAACATAGGGTAGTTTTTTTTGGTTAAGGCTCTCAGAACCCCCCCTCCTGCCTTCCAAATAAGGTATGTTTTCATCTAAAAATGGTATGTTTTCTTTTGAAGAACTTTCCAGCTGTGTTCCTGGTGGGCCATGAACCTTTTCCAGCTTTTAAATGAATATAAAATATTTAAATACACAACATGTTACTATAATTAAAGGTCCAAGCAGGCTATAAATCATGAGTTGGTTCAGAGAACATTACTTCACCCTATGATTATCCTAAAATCGAGGTCTTATCAATGCCCCCCTAATTTCTACTGGAATCTGGTGGAATAAATTTTAGCAGGGAGCCCTGCTAATTTTTTCATTCCAGTGTGTTCTCATTCCACTGGAATGGTCCCCAGAATGGTGTTCCTCAGAATGGGCAGGAATCCATTTATTTATTTGTTACTCATTATAGTTTGATAACAAACAATGTTTGTTTGGCAATCATGCTCACCAAACACAACCACTCTTTTCTTCCACCACCACCATCTCTTCTTCCCACCACCACCAACCATGCTTGTCACTGCCACCAACCACACACCACCGCCCTTCATGACTGCCCACAAATGCCAATGACCATCAATGGCTGCACTGCCACCACGACTGGCCAAAAAACAAAGACAACTGCCCACAAATGACAAAACAAACCATGGCCCATGACAACCACCCACCACAGCCCACAAATGACAGACAGCACCCACAAACAGACACAGGCAATGCAGACTGATGATGAGGGACCAGGGATGACAATGACAATGATTATCATTGTTGTTGTTTTATATTTGATACTGTGAGCACCCCCAGCCTCTGTCATCACCCCTCAACTAATGTGACACCACCACTGTCAATCACCCACCTCATTACCCCTCCCCAATGAGAAGGCCTGCCACCATGTCAGCAGTGAGGTCTTGTCTCTCCCCCACATGTTCTGATCAGCGCTGATCAGAATTATGCATACACCTTCTCCAGCCATTTTGGCTGGAAAGCAACTTGGCAGTGGCCCACTCAGCATCACTCAGCACTGATCAGCACTGATCAGAGTGCTCAGCACTGATCAGAACTGTTTGGCGCTGAATCACTGAAAGCTGTGATCAGAGCTGATCAGTGCTGCTCAGAGTGCTCAGTGCTGATCAGTCCACTCAATGCTGGATCACTGAATGCTGATCAGAACTGAGTGGCACTGAACAGAACTGGATTTTACATGCTGTTATTATATTAATAATAAAAAGAAGTGCAGGAGCAAGGATTGAACCATAGCCTTCACATATATCACATGACCAACACTGACAATATTACCACTAAGCCATACAGTATTTATAAGACATAGAACCATCATTTTATATATGTCGTTCTCGCATGCACCTTCCCAAACAAGCCTCAGCAAACACTGACACTCAATTTGGTGCCAAACAACCCTCAATCCCTTCTTGTTCCTCCACCACCACCATCCTCCATGACGCCCCCATTCCGCTGCCTCACCACCTCGCCTACCGCCACCACCACCGACCACTGTCACCGACCACCCACAACCAACTCTGCACCCATGCCAACGACGATGGCAACACCTGGCAATGCCACATCACTCGCTGTAACGACCACCAGAACGGCCGCAGATGATGAAGAACGCCCAAGAATGACCACACCCACCAACGGCAATGTGGCAACACCACATCACTCACCCCAACGACCACTAGAACGGCCGCAGACGACGAAGAATGCCCAAGAAGGAATATGAATGACCCCACCGCTCACAAACAATGGCCAGCACCTATGAACAGACACAGGCAACGATGCGCCAAGGTCAGCCAGCTCACCCCCCCCATCTTTTTTTTCTCTAACATGAAATGCAGGTGCCACATTGCCGTCAGCAACATGGCAATGAAACGACAAATGATAACCAAGAATTGTCGTTCGTTGTTGTTGTTAGGGCACCACAGTAAGTACCCCCCTCAGTTCGTCCCAACCCACCTTGCTCACACACAGCACGACGATGGACCGATGACATGGGACAACGACAACATGGCCAGGACAGGGTCAATGATGACATGGCACAATGACAGATGACGACAAGGCTGCCCCATGATGACATGACCAGGACACATGGTGACGACATGTGGCTAGGCAATGACAACATGTGCAAAGACAACGATGTGGGCGCAGGACCACCCACGAACAGCGACAAGGCTCACCACCCTGTAATGTCCCCCTTCCCTTCACCATCCCCCTTCCCTTCATCCCCCTTTCCTTCATCCCCCTTCTCTTCACCATCCCTTTAGCATCCCCCTTCATTTTTACATCCCCCTTCCCTTTATTTAGCATCCCCCTTCTAATTAACATCAAATGTAATTCTATGTAGTTATTAAATACACTTCAATTATCTTTGTTCAGATTTAATGTCACTGACAATTAAGTTATCATTGATAGGTAGAGTTTAAGTCACATGACTTAGATTAAGGAATTTCATTGAACTCTGAAACTCTGATCAGAACTGCTCAGCTCTGTTCAATGCTAGTCAGAGCTGTTCAGAACTGATCAGAACTAATCAGTGCTGATCAGAAATCCTAACACTGATCAGCACTGATCAGAACCTGTGGGGGAGAGAGAAGTACTGGGTGGCACCCTGGGCTCATCTCGCATATTGAAGCTCAGTGATGAAGATGGATGACTCCCATTGCCAACCATGGGAATGCTTGGCTCTGACCTCAACAATTGCTGCCCACAGCAATTTTCAAGTTGACGAAGGGTAGGCAGCAGGGAAGAACATCATCACTTTGCGAAAGAAGGGGTAGGAGGGCTTGTCTGAAGAGATGCCGAGTATTGGTGGAAGTCGCATGGATGAAGTGATGCTGGGTGTTGGTTGAGGTTGCGAGATGGAACGGGAGGTGAAATCAAAGGGATGCTGTGCACTGATGATGCCGTATTGATCGAGAAGTCAACCACAGTTGATGATGGTGACAAAGAACAGCCTCCCTTGCCAACCTTGGGAATGCTCAGAATGCTCGGCTGTGATCTCGAAAATCGTCGTCCACGAAAATTATCAAATCATTGAAAGGGAGGTAATAGGGAGGCATGTTGTCGTTCCAAAGAGGAAAGTATAGAAGGGCATGAAAGGAGAGCCAGCTGGTATGATTGGTCAAAGTTATGTGATGGAGTGGGAGGTGGAATTGAAGGGATGCCGTGCAATGGTGATGATGTGTTGCTTGGGATATCCACTGTAGTTGATGATGGTGGCTCTTTGGGTGATCGTTGTTCGCCTTGGTATGGTTGAAAGGCATCCAAGGTGTGATAAGTTGACCGAAAATCG
>Ga0307507_10008105_pt1 | contig 14763 bp, 13 predicted proteins | sample 7_EM_MG_FD_207223 | JGI IMG/M metagenome (GOLD analysis project Ga0307507, IMG submission 207223) | Populus trichocarpa ectomycorrhiza microbial communities from riparian zone in the Pacific Northwest, United States - 7_EM | ecosystem: Host-associated > Plants > Roots > Unclassified | place... | reverse complement strand
CCGCCGGGCACTGCGTCGGATTCCATGTCGACGCGGCCAGCGATCGGGACGCGGTGCGCTTCGCCGCCGCGTGGCACTCGACCCACCGGGGCCAGACCGTCATCACCCGCGACGAGCGCGGCGGCCGAGTCAGCATCGTCGCCAAGTTCGGGTAGCGGCCGCGCGGGTTGGCACGCGCTTCGGGTTATGCAAATGTCGTGACCTAGAGACGAGAATTTCCCGATTGCTCACAATTCGGAACCCTCGGACGCCAGGAATCACCCTAGACGAACTACACCTTAATCAGAATGACCTTGAGTCGAAGGCGGCGCGTAGCGGCAGCCCTCACCGGCAGTTGACCATCCTTGTGCGTGGCCGACGCGCCACCACTGCGAAGGCAGGTCTACCAGTCCGCATCGTATAAACGAGGCTCCGCATAGGCTGGACTCGCCAGTTCGGTAACAGTGGTCGTGCGTCAGTTCGGACTGCACTGGAAGACCCAGATCCTGGTGGGCTGGGCAGGGCACCGGGCGGGAGTCCACACAGGGTCAATCCAGCGTGCTGGGTCGGGAGTCCAAGCCCCAGGTGAGTGCTCCCGGCAGGGACGGCCCGGGGGCAGGCGGGGCCGGGCGGGCCTGGCGGGGGCCGGCGGACGCGGGCGGGTGCAAGTCCCTGACAGCTAACGTTGTAAGTACTTCATCAAGGCGGTGGCCCTTCGGCACCTGGCGGCGCCTCAGCCTGAGCGTGTCGGCCAGCTCAACCTCATGTGGCTGAATCGTTAGTCCCGCGATGCCGAGGAGCCGACCTCGAGCCCGACTTGCTCAGCGAAGCCGCCGGTTCGGTACGGGCCGGGGCTGGCGCTGCTCCCAGATTCGCTGTAGCCCGGCAGTGAGTTGGGCATGCATCGCGGGGCTGCTGTGAGCGTAGACGCCCTGGACGCCGGCGGGCCGGTGTCCGAGGCGTTCGTCCTGCAGTATGTCCGGGATCCCGAGTTCGATCAGCATGGTCTTGTGGGTGTGCCTGAGGTCTTGGAAGCGCAGGCCCCAGCACACTGGAGGTACGGCAGGCAGAAGAGTCCCGCCGCCGCTTGTGAACCGTGCGGGTCGCCCGTCGCAAGCTGGCCGCCAGGTTCGCAGCCAGTCGGTGTGTCGTCGGGGCTGGCCGTGGGTGTCGGGGAAGAGCAGGCCGCGCTCCCCCATCGCCTCAATGTGCCGTCGCAGGCGTTCGACTAGGAACGGCGGCAGATCAACCACCCGTCCCCGTCCGCCCTTGGGCGGGCCGAAGTACCGGCGGCTGTGCACGTCCTCGTGCACCGCGCCGACCAGCGGGTCGATCTCGTACCAGCCCGACGCCGGGGACTCCTTCCCTCGTGCAGGGGGCAGAGTGAGCAGGGAGCGGCGCAGCCCGCACACCTCGCCCCACCGCATCCCGGTGAACACGGCCGGCAGCACCAGGAGCGACTCATCGTGCCCGAGGCGGTCGCAGATCGCCCGTACAGTCGCCAGGTCGACCGCCAACCCCGGGGCGCCGGTCGTCCGGTGCGCGGCGGCGACGCCGGGCGGTGCGGAATGCCGGGGCCGTGGGGATCAGGTGCTCTGCGGCCGCGTCGTTGAGCAGGTCGCGCACTACCGTCATCACCACGACCACCGTGGAGGACGCCAGCCCCAGGGCGCGCAGGTTCTTCTCGAACCCGGCCACCTGCAGGCTCGAGATCTCTCCGACCGGGGTACTGCCCCACCGCGGGCGGATGCGCTTGCGGTACTGCTGCGCGTAAGACTCCAGCGTCGCGGGCGCCAGGTCCTGCGCAGGCAGCCACCGCGCCCACCACTGCTCAAGCGTCACCCCGCACGACTCCCCGTCCGGGATCTGGTTCAGACGCCGCACCTACACCTCGCGGTCCTCGGCGAACCGCCTGGCCACCAGCATCCTGGCGAACCCGGACTGACTGCCGTAATGCACCCCGTCAGCCAGCAGCCAGTGCGCCCGCCACACCGTCCCGCACCGCTCCACATATGCCATCGCCCTCGCGCCTCCGAACGACCAGGCAGGACAGCCGGGCTGGGGCGGCCTGGACCTGCGATGACCCCCGTATTCGATGATCAGGCCGAAGTCGGCGCACAAGATTCGGCGCTAAGGTCGATTCGTTCTATGTAGTTGCGATCTACATGGATGAGAGCCGGGATGCCCATCGGATTCGTAGGTCGCGGCCGGGAATTGGCGCTGCTGCGCAAGCGGCTGGACCGAACCGCCGAGACAAGCAGGGGTACGGCACCGGCGATCCGGGACCATCGGCAGGTGGGCAAGTCCCGGCTGGTTCATGAGTCCTGCGACCGCGCAGGGGCGCTGTACTTCTTCTTCACCGCGACCAAGGGCGCCTCCCCGGTGGAGGCGGTCAGCCGATGACTACCTAAATCAGGATTCTGTTTTGAGAAAACGTTGAGATGATTGCTCCAGGTACGGGCGGTGTCCGGGGGCAGGATGCGGCGAATGTGCTCAGGCAACGCCGCGGGCACCCCTCGCCAGGTTCAGAGCGAGGGCACGGTCGCGCGGACTCAGGCCGCGGGAGCGGTGGGAACCACGGCGCACCCTCTGAACTCGGCCCGGTGACGGGACTCCCGGCAATACCTCCTTAAGTGCGGCGGCTTCGCGCCTTGCGCATGCGGCCTTCGGCCGTACGCGGCGCAAGCGCGCGGACCCACCCCCTCGACGCGCGGACGGCACCCGACACACAGCCCCGTGACCGCAGCGCACCCACTGACACCCCGTCACCCGCGAGCGCGCTTGCCGCCCTGGCCGAGAGCGTCTCTCGCGAGCGCGCTGCCTGGAGATGTCCAGGCCCTTAGGCTCTACTCGGTTCCCAGTCGGCGGAGCAGCCTTGGACTCATGATAGGTCCCTTCCAGAGCGCGATGCGCCGTCTCACCCGGGCCATGCGGCCACTCGCGCTGAGGTCAGCCGGGAAAGAGGGGTCCAACAACTCGGTCATCTGCCACGTGGGACGCCGATCGGGCCGGGCGTACCGGACCCCCGTCGTGGCCGCCGCGCACGACGACGGCCTTCTGATCGCCCTTCCCTACGGCGAGCGCACCGATTGGATGAAGAACGTCGTGGCCAAAGGCTCGGCGACGCTCATCACCGGCGGGCAGGCGTACGAGGTTGACAAGCCTGAAGTGATTCCCATGGCTGAAGCGACCGGCTACTTCCAGCCGAAAGAGCAGCGCCTGCACAGACGTTTCCGGGTCGAGTCCGCGCTCCGGCTCCACCGTGGATGACCCGCCGTCAGCATGGTGAAATGGCGACAGGGACCGGGGCTACCTGCTGCTACGTCAAGGCCTCGTGAACAGGAGCCCGCACCCCCCACGCACCAAACGAGCAGGCAGCCCCCAGCCTGATCCGCCCCGCCGAGGGTGACCATCGCCTCGGTCGCGTCGGCTCTACACCCCCGTGGAGCCGGGGTGTCAACGTGTGGTCTCAGGACTTCGTTGACCGGGCGCGTTCAAGCGGTGTTCGCAAGGGCTCGATGGGTCGAGGAGAACGTGTCGATTCGATCGAGGGAGTCCTGGATGGGGCCGCATCTGACGGTGGAGCAGCGCCAGTCGGCACGGGCGCAGGCCGCGGACGGTGGGCTGAAGCTGTTGGGATCCGACGGGCTGCTGCAGGGCATCACCAAGCGGATCATCGAGGCCGCCTTGGAGGCGGAGCCAGCCGAGCACCTGGCGGCCGGCGCGCAGGCGGGCGCGGGTGCGTCACGCCATGTCGCGGTTGATGGCGGAGGCGATGCGGCTGACCGAGGCGACGCCGTAGCCCATCGACGGATTGCCGTCGCTCAGAATCGCCATGACGTAGGTGCGCCGTCCGGTGGCGGCGCCGATGGTGTTGATCCGCCAGCCCAGGAACGACCGAGGCAGCCACCCGTTCTTGACCGCCACGGCCTCGCCCCTGGCGGCGCCCGTCGGCGCGCCCCACCGCTGTCTGGCGACCACGCGGGTCATCAGCCCCAGTTCGTACCCGCGCGAGCGGCGGTCGAGCACCCCGTTGTCCAGCACGAGCAGAGTCAGCAGCCTGGCCTGATCCATCGCGGTGATCCGGCTCAGGCCCCAGTACCCGCCGCTGCCCGGAACCGTGTCCGCCATCCCGGCCGCGCCCAGGAAGCGGCGCACCCCGGCGCCGGCGCCGACCCGGGACCACAGCGCGCTGGCCGCGCCGTTGTCGGATCTGGTGATCATGGCCGTGGCGAGAGCGCGCTCTCGCGCGCTCAGCCAGCGGTGGCGGGCCTTCGCCTGGTAGAGCAGGGTGGCCAGGATCGTGGCCTTGATGACCGACGCGGAGTCGAACCGGTCCCGGCCGCGCAGGGCGCAGGCGACGCCGCTGGCCGGATCGACGAAGGCGACGGAGACCGCGCCGTGCCGCGCGGAGGCCGCCGCGCCGATGTCCGCGCTCAGACGCCGCGCCTCGCCCGGGGATGAGCCGTTCGAGCACAACCCGGTGGCCGCAGCCGCCCGGGCCGGGGCCGTCGCCTGCCAGAGCAGCGCGCTGATCAATGCCCCCGCGATCAAGGCGAGTCTGACAGCCGTTCTGACAGGGGGTCGGGCGGCGCTGTCCATCTGGGCGGATCCCTTCACTGGTCGCAGCACCCTGTCGCAGGGCGCGGTCAACTCGGGGATTTCCAGTAAATATTGATATAAACCACAAACAATGCAGAAATGCCCGTTCCGGGTCAGGTATCTGAGCACTCGTCACCCGTGTGGACGCCGGATGCAGGACCAATATTCGGCGCGGCACCCGATCTCCCAGGCCCACGCTGTTTAATTAGGCCACAAGTGGCAGATATGCGTATTCGAAGTATCAGTCGGGCATGTAGCGCACCATGCGACGTATCCGCCGGCTGCGCCCGGCCCGAGAGCAGCGGGAAGCGCGATGACGCGGTGGATCGTCGCGTCGAGCCTGCGCCTCGCGGCCGCCGTCGTGGCAGCCACTGCCGTGCTCGCCGCCGTCGCCATCGCCGGGCTGCGGCACGCGCCGGTGGACACGCTGCCCGAGTTCCTTCCACCGCAGGTGCAGGTCCAGACCGCCGCACTCGGGCTTTCCGCCGACGAGGTCGAGCAGCTGATCACCGTGCCGCTGGAGGACGAGTTCAACGGCCTGGCCTTCCTCGACCGGCTCCGGTCCCGGTCGGTGCCCGGCCTCTCGTCGGTCGAGCTGACCTTCAAGCCCGGCACCGACCTGTACCGGGACCGCCAGCTGGTGGCCGAACGCGTCGCGCAGGGGCCGGCGGTGGCGAATGTCGGCACGCCTCCGGTGATCGTCCAGCCGCAGTCCGCGGAGAACCGCGTGATGACGGTCGGCCTGTCCTCGAAGACGGTGCCGATGCTCGACCTGTCGACGCTCGCCCGCTGGCGCGTCACGCCGCGGCTGCTGGCCGTGCCCGGCGTGGCCGGCGTCGCGATCTGGGGCCAGCGCGACCGGCAGCTCCAGGTGCTCGTGGACCCGGCGCGGATGGGCCGGCACGGGGTCACCCTCGACCAGGTGATCAACACGACCGGTGACGCACTGTGGGCCTCGCCGCTGACCTACGTGGAAGCCTCCTCGCCCGGAACCGACGGCTTCATCGACACCCCGAACCAGCGCCTGACGATCCAACACCTCCTGCCGATCAGGACCCCCGCGGACCTGGCCGCCGTGCCGGTCGAGGACACGGCGGGCACGGCGGTACACCTCGGTGACGTCAGCACGGTCGTCGAGGCGTACCCCCCGCTGCGCGGCGACGCCGTCCTGCGGGACGGGCCGGGCTTCCTCCTCGTCGTCGAGAAGCTGCCCGGCGCCAACACCCTGGCGGTGACCCGCGGCATCGACGCGGCGCTGGCCGAACTCGCGCCCGGCCTCGCCGGAGTCACCGTGGACACCTCGACGCTGCGCCCGGCGTCCTTCGTCGAGAGCGCGTTGCGCAATCTCGGGTTCGCCGCGCTGGCGACGTTGCTGCTGTTGGCAGTGTGGCTGGCTGCGGCCACCCGCTCCTGGCGGGTGAGCCTGATCGGGCTCGCGGTCACCGCGTCGTCCCTGCTGTTCGGCGCCTACGTGCTGTACCTTCGCGGCGCCACGTTCAACATGATGACCGCGGCCGGGTTCGCCACCGCTCTCGGCGTGATCGTCGACGACGTCGTCGTGGCCGTCACGGGCACAAGGCGCGGACTGTCCGGGAGCCTCGTGCCGTTGCAGCAGGCAGACAAGCGCTCGCTCATCACCGAGGCCGCCTGTGAGACCTCCCGTCCCCTCGGCTACGCCCTCGCCGCCATCCTGCTTGGCGCGGCTCCCCTGCTGGCGCTGGGCGGGCCGGGCCGCTCCCTCGCCTCGCCGATGGTCGCAGCCTTCTTACTCGCAGTGCTGGCGTCCGCGGCCCTCGCACTCGTCCTGACCCCGGTGCTCGCCTACCTCCTGCTGCCGTCCGGCGCGCGCCATCGCTCCGACGGGCCCGACCGCGACGTGCGCGGGGTGGAGAGCTGGGTGGACCGCGCTGTCGTGCGCGGCACGGCGACGCTGGCGGCCAGGCCCCGCCGGATGTACGCGCTCGCCGCGGCGCTCACGGTCGCCGGACTGGCCATCGTGCCGCAACTGCGTGCGGGTCCCCTGATCCCCGACCTTCAGGACCGCGATCTCGTGGTCGAATGGGAGGCCGCCGCGGGCACCTCGCTGCCCGAGATGGACCGGATCATGGCGAGCGCGGGCGACGCGCTTCGCACGATTCCCGGCGTCGGCCACGTCGCCAGCCACGTCGGACAGGCGCTGATGGGCGATCAAGTGGTCGATGTGAACCGCGCCGAGACCTGGATCAGCCTGGATTCCCAAGCCGCGTACGGCAGGACGCTGAATGACGTCCGCACGGTGACCGGTCGGTTCCAGGGCCTGCGCCACACCCTGCTGACCTACCCCGCGGCAGCGCTGCGGACTGCCGACGGAACGGACGACGGCAAGGCGGTCACCGTGCGCCTCTACGGAACCGACCAGCAGGTGCTCGCGGATCAGACAGAACAGATCCGCCGGTCGCTGGCCGACGTGCGCGGCGTGACGAACCTCCAGGTGCGAAGCCCGGTCGAACAGCCCACCGTCCAGATCGACACCGACGTCGCCGCGGCCGCGCGGTACGGGCTCAAGCCCGGCGACGTGCGCCGCGCCACCGCAGCCCTCCTCGGCGGCGTCCCCGTGGGCAGTTACTACCAGCAGCAGGAGATCTTCGACGTCGCCGTCTGGAGCGACCCCGCGCTGCGCCGGGATCTGACCGACGTGCAGGACCTGCCGCTGGACACCCCCGGCGGGCAGCCGGTGCCGCTCAAGGACGTGGCCGCCGTCTCCATCCGGCCGGCGCCGGTCGCGATCGACCACGACCAGGCCTCCCGCTACACGGACATCACCGCCGACGTCCAGGGCGTCGGCCTGCCCGCGGCGCTCGGCGCAGTCGAGGCGAAGCTGCAGTCGCGCACCTATCCCCTCGGCTACCACGCCGAGGTGTTCAGCGGCCTGCAGCAGAGGCAGGCGGCCGACGCGAGGCTGCTGCTCTACGCCTGTGCCGCGCTGATCGGGATCTACCTGCTGCTCCAGGCCGCCCTGCGCAGTTGGGGCGCCGCCGCGCTGGCCGTCGCGGCCTTGCCGCCGGCCGCCGCGGGCGGGGCGCTGACCGCGTACACCGCGGGCAGCCACCTGACGGCGGGCGCGCTGGGCGGTTTCGTCGCCGTGCTCTGCATCGCGCTGCGCGACAACCTCCTGCTGCTGCGCCGGCTCCGGGACGCGGTGGCCGAACCAGGCGGCGCGACGCCCGGCGCACGGGTCGCCGAGGCCACCCGTCAGGCCGCGTTCCCCACGGCGATGACCGCGATCGGCGTCGCGCTGGCCGTGCTGCCGTTCGTCGTGCGCGGAACGGTCGCGGGCATGGAGTTCCTGCGGCCGCTGGGCCTCGTGATACTCGGCGGCCTGGTCACCTCGACGCTGGTCACGCTCTTCGTAGTGCCCGCGCTGTACCTGCGGTTCGTCGAGCCCGGTCCTCGCCGCCGGGGCCGGGCCGCGGCGCGGGGCGAGACATGACGCGCCGGCCCCGGCCGCCGTGGCGGACCGGCACGCTGCTGGCCGCGCTGCTCGCGGCGTCCGGCTGCAGCCATGGCTCGAACCCTCCCGCGGCCCCCGCGCCCGCGACGCTGCACCAGGGGACGGCCGCCCTAGCGCGCGGAGTGACGCTCACCACCCTGGCCGCGACGCGCCTGGGCGTCGAGACCGGGCGCGTGGAGCAGGCGGGCAGCGCCTCCCCCGGCGGTCCCGCGCTCACGTCCATCCCCATCAGCGCTCTGATCTACGACCCGGAGGGCGGCGCCTGGACGTACACGCTGTCCGCACCGGACACCTTCGTGCGGGCGCCGCTCGTCATCGACCACGTCGACGGCGCCCTGGTGTACCTGCGCTCCGGACCCGCGGCCGGGACGCCGGTCGTCACCGTCGGCGCACCCGAACTGCTGGGCTCCGAGTACGGGGTCGGTGCGGAGTGAGCGCCCCCCGGCGCACGCTGATGCGGTCCATCGTCTCCTGGAGCCTGGACTTCAGGTTCCTCGTCGTGGCGGGCGCGGCCGCCCTCGTGCTCGTCGGGCTGACCGCCCTGCGGGACACCCCTGTCGACGTGTTCCCCGAGTTCGCCCCGCCCCAGATCGAGGTGCAGACCGAGAGCCTCGGCCTGTCCACCTCCGACGTCGAGTCGCTGGTCACCGTCCCCATCGAGCTGTCCATGAACGGGATCGCCGGCCTGGCCGACCTGCGCTCGACCTCCGTGTCGCAGCTGTCTTCCGTGGTGATGGTGTTCCAGCCCGGCACCGATCTGCTGCACGCCCGCCAGCTCGTCCAGGAGCGGCTCGCCACCGTCCGCCCGACCCTGCCGACCTGGGCCAGCCCGCCGGTGATCCTTCCGCCGGTCTCGGCGACCGCCCGCGTCCTGCAGATCGGGATGTGGTCGGGGAAGTACTCGGTGACCGAGCTCTCGCGGCTGGCGTACTGGACGGTCAAGGCCAGGCTGCTGCGCGTGGACGGCGTCGCGGACGTCTCACTCTGGAACGAACAGCAGCCGACCTTCCAGGTCAGGCTCGACCCGCGCAGGATGGCAGCACACCACGTCACGCTCGACGACGCGGAACGGACCGTCTCGGACGCCGTGGACTCCGGCGCGCTCAAGTTCTCCACCGGCTCCGTGGTCGGCGCGGGCGGATTCCTGGAGGACGGCAACCAGCGGCTGCCCGTCGCACACGTCCTCTCCGTCCAGTCGCCCGAGGACCTCGCCCGGGTACCGCTGGAGACCCAGCCCGTCCCGGCCCCGGCGCAGCCCCTACGGCTCGGCGACGTCGGCGACGTCGTGCTGGACCACCTGCCGATCATCGGAGACGCCGTCGTCGACGGCGGCCCCGGGCTGCTGACGGTCGTCGAGAAGTTCCCGTGGGCCAACACCCTGAAGGTCACCCACGACGTCGACGCCGCCATCGCCCAACTGCGGCCCGGCCTTCCCGGCATCGGGTTCGACACCACGATCTTCCGGCCGGCCACCTTCATCGACGACTCGATCCACAACCTGTCGGTCTCGCTGCTGACCGGATTCCTGCTCGTCGCGCTGATCCTGATCCTGTTCCTGTTCGAGTGGCGCGTCGCCTTCATCAGCATCCTGACGATCCCGCTGTCGCTGACCGCGGCGCTGCTGGTGCTGCGCGCGCTGGGCGCCACCGTCAACACGATGGTGCTCGCCGGGCTGATCATCGCGCTGGGCGCCGTGGTGGACGACGCCATCATCGACGTCGAGAACATCCTGCGCCGGCTGCGCGAGGACCGCGCGCGGGGCAGCGACCGCACGACGGCCTCCGTGATCCTGGAGGCGTCCCTCGAGGTACGCAGCCCCATCGTCTACGCCACGCTGATCATCGTCGCGGCCGCGGTCCCGGTGTTCCTGCTGCACGGGCTGACGGCGGCGTTCTTCCGGCCGCTCGCCCTGGCGTACACGCTGGCCGTCACCGCGTCGATGGCGGTCGCCCTGACCGTCACTCCGGCCCTGACCCTGCTCCTGCTGCGGCGGGCGCGGCTCTCCCGGCAGGTCTCCCCGCTGGTGCGCGTCCTGCAGCGCGGCTACACCGCGATGCTCTCCCGCATCGTCGCCAAGCCGCGCGCGGCGTATGCCACGTTCGGCGTCGTGGTGCTGCTCGGCGCCCTGGCCGTTCCGGGGCTCGGCCAGTCCCTCTTCCCGGACTTCAAGCAGCGCGACCTGCTGATCCACTGGGACGCCATGCCCGGCACCTCCGACGCCGAGATGGTGCGTACCACGACGGACCTGGACAGGCGGCTGCGCGCCGTCCCCGGCGTGCGCAACTTCGGCGCGCACATCGGGCGCGCCCGCCAGGGCGAGGAGATCGTCGGCGTCAACGCCGCGGAGGTCTGGATCAGCATCGACCCCGCGGTGGACTACGACAGGACGGTCGCCGCGGTGCGCGCCGTCGTCAACAGCTATCCCGGGCTCTACCGGGATGTCGAGACGTATCTCAACGAGCGGATCGAAGAGGTGCTCTCCGGATCTCAGCAATCGGTCATCGTCCGGGTCTACGGCCAGGATCTGAGCCGGATGCGCGCTGCCGCGGCCGCGGTGCTCGGCGCGGTCTCCGCGGTCCCCGGGACCATCGACCAACACGTCGACCTCTCCACGGACACCCCGCAGGTTCAGGTACAGGTCGACCAGGTCAGGGCCGCCCGCTACGGCCTCAAGCCCGGCGACGTGCGCCGACAGGCAGCAGCACTGATCGCAGGGCAGGAAGTCGGCAACGTCTTCAAGGACAACGAGGTGTACGGCGTCGCGGTGTGGAGCACCCCGGCGACGCGCGCGGACGCCACGTCCGTCGCCGACCTCCCGCTCGACGCCGCCGGCGGCGCGACGGTCCGGCTGGGGGACGTGGCGAGCGTCGACATCCGGCCCGACCCCTACCTCGTGACCCGCGATCGCGGCACCCGGTACCTCAACGTGGGGACGAACGTCCAGGGCAGGGACCTGTCAGCAGTCGTACACGACATCCGGGAGCGCCTGGCCGCCCTCTCCCTGCCGGGCGGGACCCGGTACGCGCTGCTGGGCGACTCGGTCGAGCAGCAGGCCGCGCAACACGGCCTGTACACGACGGGGATCGCCGCCGCGCTCGCCATCCTGCTGCTCCTGCAACTGGCCTTCGGCTCCTGGCGCCTGGCCGCCTTCGTGTTCCTCACCCTGCCGATGGCGCTCGTCGGCGGCGCCATCGCGGTCTACCTGGGCGGGCGGGCGGTGACGATCGGAGCGCTGGTCGGGTTCTTCACCGTCTTCGGCATCGCCGCGCGCAACGGGATCCTGCTGGTCAACCACTGCCAGCACCTGGAGCACCGCGAGGGCGAGGCCTTCGGACCCGCCCTGGTGGTGCGCGGCGCCCGCGAACGGCTCGCGCCGATCCTGATGACCTCGCTGGCGACCGGCCTCGCCCTGGTGCCGCTGGTGCTCAACGGCGACCGGCCCGGCCACGAGATCGAATACCCGATGGCCGTGGTGATCCTCGGCGGCCTGCTCACCTCGATGCTGCTGACGCTGTTCGTCGTCCCCTCTCTCTACCTGAGGTTCGGCAAGCGAAAGGTAACAAGCCAATGAACCGGATCCGCCGCTTCGCACCAGCAAGACGCTTCGCCTCGATTGCCGCGCTGACACTGCTCCTGAGCGCGAACCTCGCGGGCAGCGCCCTTGCGGCGCAGGCCCAGTCCGATGCGTGCCCGGCGAGCGCAGCCCGGATCGCCTGCGTGGACTTGTCGCGCCAAGTGATGTGGGTGCAGTCGCATGGCCGCATCACGTGGGGACCGGTGCATATCCGATCGGGCGCGCGCGCAACGCCGACTCGCACCGGCCTCAAGCACATCTACCGCCGGGCGCGACAGCACCGTTCATCCATCAACGGTCAGCCGATGCCGTACAGCCAGTTCTTCGACCGCGGAATCGCGTTCCACGGAACCACGACGCCGCTGACCTCGCCGCCGGGGTCGCTGGGCTGCGTCACCATGACGGTCTCCGACGCCGCCGCCCTCTGGCAGGTGACGAAGACCGCTGATCCCGTCTACGTGTTCGGCCGCAGGATCGACTGAAAACATGATCGCCGCCCTCATCATGCCCCGTGGCGAAAAGTGGCCGGCGGTCACGGCTTGCGGGCGACCGCGACGTACGCGGCAGATTGGGCGTCGGTCATGTCGGGTGGGGCCGCGTGCTCGTCCGGCCGCCAGCGATACGAGGCGGTGACGCCGGGATCGACCAGATCCCAGCCGTCGAAGAACCGGGCGACCTCGGCCCGGCTGCGCGCCTGGATGGGCGTGCCGGCCGACTGGTAGACGTCGAGGACACCCTTCTGAACGGCCACCGGATCGAAGTCGCGCGTCCCGTGCGAGACGACCAGGGCGCTACCAGGGGCGAGCGCGTCCTTCAGGCGTCCGACGATACTGTAGGCACCGCGCTCGTCGGGGATGAAGTTGAGCACCGCGTTCAGGCTCAGCGCGACCGGCCGGCTCAGATCGAGCGTCTTGAGCAGCGTCGGCGCGGACAGGATGCTCTCCGGGTCGGCGAGGTCGGCCTGGAGGTAGGCGGTGCGCCCGGCCTGGTGGCTGAGTAGCAGAGCCCTGGCGTGCGCGAGGACGATCGGGTCGTTGTCGACGTAGACGACGCGGGCATCCGGAGCCACACGCTGCGCGATCTCGTGAAGATTGGGCGAATGAGGGATGCCGGTGCCTACGTCGAGGAACTGGCGAAGGCCGCTGTCGGCCAGGAAGCGGGTGGAGCGGTGCATGAACGCGCGATTGGCCCGGGCCGCGACCAGGACCGAGGGGAAGACCGCCAGCACTGCGCCCACCGCCTCGCGGTCGGCGAGGAAGTTCGTGTGCCCGCCCAGGTAGTAGTCGTACATACGGGCCGAGTGCGCCCGGTCCACCTGGAGATCCACGACATCGTCGTCCATGCCCGCCCCGGTTCCTCTCCTCGTGACGCCGCGCGGCGCCGTCCGCACGCCTATTATCATCGGGTATTTTCGGCGCGGAGATCAGCACGACGCCTGCCGATCTGGTTTGCTGGCCGCAGCGAGCCATCCCACAGCTCGACCACGGGCGGCCGATTCGCGACGGTCGGGTTCCCCAGACATGCGGAGGAGGCGGATCATGGCCACTGCCGACACCGATACCGACGCGAGCGGTGGTCGGACCCCGGCGCAGTCCGCGTCCGCCGATTCCGAGGCGTTCTACCAGGAGTATCAGGAAGTGTGGCGCGCCTACGCGTACGCCCAGACCGGAGCTCTCGAGGCCGCCGAGCAGATCGTCGACGACGTCACCGAGCAGCTGACGGACCTGTGGGCGTGCGCGTCGGGGCGCGAGGACATCGGACGGTATGCCTGGGCGCTGCTCAAGACGACGATCGTGCGGTGGCTCAACGACCACCAGTCCCGGCCGGCCTTCGTCGAGACCCTGGTCTTCGACCGGACCGCGCTGGCGATGGACTACGTCAAGGAGCGCTTCAACCTGATCGAGGAGTCGCTCGCCCTGTACACCGCGGTCTCGCGTCTGCCCGAATGCGAGTACGACGTGATCGTTCTGCGCCATGTGCTCGGTTACTCGGTCGAGCAGGCGGCGTCCGTGCTGGGCATCGACACGCGGAGCGTCGGCCGACACATCAGGTCCGCCAAACGACGCCTGGCCCGCGAGCTCGGCATCCCCGCCCCGACGAGCGACGGGCACTAGGTCATGCATCAGGATGATGACATGCAGACCGGCATCGATGCGCTGTTGGCCGACGCGTGGGTGCCCGTGGCCGGCCGCGGAACGCCCACTGCCGACGAACGGCTGGCCCGCGCCTCGGCTCGGGCCGCCGACGCACCCGACCGGCCCTCGAAGGCGCTGGCCACCCACGCCGCGATCGCGCCGGCGCACAGTTCCTGCGAGCCCGAACAGGCACTGCGGGAACTCGATCTCACCGCGGTCCTGGTACTCGACACCTCCCGGGCGGCGGCGTCGCTGTCCCGGCTGGCCGACGGCCGCTGCGTCGAGACCGAAGGCGCCTCGGTCTTCGCGTGCCTGCTGCACCTGACCGCGCGGGAGGAGGCGGCGCGGTTCTGGTGGCGGTTGGCGGCCGGCGCCGGGAGCCACGTCGCGGCGTACTGCCTGTGTCTGCATCATCGCCGCTACGGCGAATACCGGGACGCGGACCACTGGCGGGACCAGGCCGCCAGTCTGCGCGTCGAGCATTGGCCGTGCCCGGTTCGTGAGCCCGGTCCGCAGCAGCCGCTGTTGCCCGAAGCCGTGCGCAGGGATCTGATCGCCCAGTGCCACAGAGGCGACCGGCCGCGCCTGCCGCACGCACTCGAGACCGCCGTCAACCGACTCGTCGTCGACAGCGACGACGCGGACTTCGGCAGGATTCCGCAACCCTCCGGGCAGCTTGTCCGGGACCTGGCACGGCAGCGCTGAGCCCGGCGCGACAGCTGCGCTCTCATCGGGTTTCGAGGTCAGCCAGACGGCGCCCATGTCCACGGGCTCGTCCAGCCGCCGACGATCACGGTGAACAGTACGCTGATCCCGATCAGCCCGGCCTCGTCGCGCAGCAGGGCAACGTCGCCCGCTCGACTGATCCGAAAATCGATGGTGACCACGCGGGCCTGTGAGGTGAGTTGTGTGGTCCGCAGGTTCTATGCCACCTCGAGGGGGTTGAGGGCGACGTGGTAGCCGAGCTGGGTGAGTTGGCTGAC
>Ga0307507_10008104_pt1 | contig 14764 bp, 8 predicted proteins | sample 7_EM_MG_FD_207223 | JGI IMG/M metagenome (GOLD analysis project Ga0307507, IMG submission 207223) | Populus trichocarpa ectomycorrhiza microbial communities from riparian zone in the Pacific Northwest, United States - 7_EM | ecosystem: Host-associated > Plants > Roots > Unclassified | place... | reverse complement strand
ATATTTTTATCTTTTTATGGATATTATGGATTTGTTTTAAGATATTTTAGTCAATTCAATATATTTATAAATAGTAAAATAATCAAAATACCTTAAAACATAAAAAAATTAAATGGTTTTGGGCAGGGGTATTCTGGTATTTTTTGTTTTATATACACGGTAAAATTACACATGTATCATTGAATCCAATAAATTTAATTCATTAGGGTCGGTTATTATTTTCTTTTAGCCATAATTTTTTTTTTGTTAATTGTTAGTTTGGTCAATGATAGTTACGTAATTGATTATTAAAATAATATTTTTAACTTGGAAAAGTTATTGGCGTGTGCAGCGTTGGAGCCGCTCGCACAATTTAGACGGCGCGTGCGACAACTCTAGGTACTAAACAATGAGCTTCCTCTATCTTATGTTATTCCTCACCGTCTCTTTTTTTATATAGAGTGGCACGTGGTGTCCAGAAGTTGCTGGTTTATTGTTGATGACCATTCCCCCTTTCATTTCTCTCTCCTAACCCATGGTCTTCATTGCTATTGATATTTCAGATTTGATCATTGTAGTTTTGATTTATGTATTTTTCTCATTTTCTCTTTTGTTAAAGTTTTGTTGTTTTTCAATTTTCTACTTTTAATTTCTTATTTTTGTCCTTTGCTCTTTTGTTAAAAATTTTATGGCTTTCAATTTTATCCTTTGTAGTTTTTGTTTTTTCAATAATAATAATTATTCTAATTTGGTCCCTTTTCTTTTGATTTTTCTTAGCTCATTTGTTAAAGTTTTTATAGTTTTCAATTATATTCTTCAAATCAAGTTCATGGCTTTAATTTTTTCAATAATATTAATAATAATAATAGTGATAATAGTGATGGTAATATAAATAAAAATGATGAAGATAATAATATTATTGATAATAATAATACAAATAGTAATGAAAATACTAATATTATTAATGGTAATGATAATGATGATGATGATATTATTACCAATAGTAGCAAAGATGATGATGACGATGATAATCATAATAATAAACTAAATTATTGATGATAATATAATAATAGTAGTTGTAGTGGTGATGGTGGTTACAATGATACTACTGCTACTACTAATAGCGACAATAATAGTGATAGTAATGATGATGATGATGATGATGATGATAATTGTCGTAATAGTAGTAGTAATAATAGTTTATTATAATGATAGCAGTTGTGATGATAATGATAATTGTAATGACAAGTATAGATTACCAGAATGCATAATTTTATATTTTTTTCAAACTCGTAAAATCGGTTTGATTTTACCGAGTTTGAACGAATTTGATCGATTTTACTAGTTTCCGAGTTTTAATCTGATTTGACACGTTAGATACATATTGACTCGTAAAATCATAAGATTTTAAGAGTCAACTCGCTTTTTTAACAACATTGATAACAACATTAATAATAATAAAAATGATAATTATGATATTAGTAGTAATAGTAGTAGCAACCAATGTTGTCAAAAAAGCGAGTTGACTCTTAAAATCTTACGATTTTACAAGTCAACATGTATCTAACGTGTCAAATCGGATTAAAACTCGAAAACTAATAAAATCGGTCAAACTCGGTCAAACTCGGTAAAGTCAGACCGATTTTACGAGTTTGAAAAAATATAAAATTGTACATTCTGGTAATCTGTAGTACATATTCTGTACCTTAACATTTTCATTGTTTTAAATTTATATCTTGCAAAACTTGTGCAATTTGATAATCAAGAGCTTGATTTTGACTATAATTATTATAAATTTTTTAACAATACAAGTTATTTGTGGATTTCATTTCCGTAAAATTAAAATACTTATTCATTCTTCACAATTTCGTACATTAACTATTAACATATCAATTGATATATTACTCTGTTTTAACTGGCAAATATATAGAATAAAAGTTGTAAATTAGCATGTTTGACCATTGAAGTAATTAATGTTAAATGGTTTATCAAAATTTGAAGGGGCTCGTTTCTTGTAAATGACAAATTAAGTGGGTTGATTTGTCCAAGAAGTAGAGGAATCAATGTGAATAAAATAAAGATGTTTGGACTTTTGTATTGTTTGTTTTATTTTTATTTTAATTGTGTTATATTGTTAATTACTACTTAATTGAAATTGTTAATATATAATTAATTAAAATATTTTACTTATGATTTTACGATTCGAGTTTATATTTATATTCCGTGTCGTGTCAAAAAAGTATTTTTGACAACCTTGGTAGCAGCAACAACAACAACAACAATGATGATGATAATAATAATGACAATAACAACAACAACAACAACAACAACAACAATAATAATAGTGATGATAATAGTAATAATACTAATAAAACTGCTACTATTATTAATAATAATGATAATGCTGCAAGCAACATCAACAACAAAATAATAATAATAATAATTAATAATATTATAATAATTAACATTATTATTATTATTATTATTAGCGATGGTGGTAATAGTAATAGAAATAATAATGATATAAATAATAATAATGTTAATAATGGTAATGGTAATGATATTATTTATTAATATTAATTTTAATAATGATATAAATAATAATAATAATAATGATTTTGATCCTCATTCATTTAATTGCTACTTTTTAAAATTCTTTTGTATGATTGATTTTTTTTTTAATTTTATCATTTAATATTTAATTTATTGAAAACTAGACTTTATGGTTTTTTTTTATTGAGTGCTTTGGGTCTGATAACTCAGGTTATGGGTTTAAAAAGTTAACACAATTTTTAAGAGATTTATAATTCTCTTTAATTTTTTATCGAGTTATTCCAGTCATATAATCTGGACCACGGGTGTGATGGAATGTCTCGTGTTGACTTAATTCTAATTAACGTTGTACATTTATCATGACCATTTTTCAATGTTTTTTTTTTTTACTTTATTTCAATACTTGAACATCATTTTTTTATACAAAAGAATAGTCCGGCCTCACGGCGAAGCGTAAGCATGGTCTATTAAATCCGGCCTTATCCATAAACCTATACAAAACTTAGTTTATAAGTTAGATAAATTAATTTGGATCAATAAAAAAATGTGTTGTTTTTTTTTAAAATTAAACTAATGTGTCTGGTAAAATAGTATATGGTGCTTTTAAAAAATATTTTTTTGATTGAAATGTATCAATTTTTTTTAAAACTTTTTATAATAGTATATCAAAACCTTTAAAAAATATCAATTTTATCATTTTTTTAAGATATAAGCAGTTTGAATATTAACAAAAATTAAAGCTTGTGACGTTTTCACTATACATAAAATCACTATTCGCTCTCTCAAAAATTACTATGGATTGGAACAATGATTTATTGAAAAGTTTCAATTGTTCCTTGAACTTTTCTTTTTTTCATAATTGAGTCATTTTAAGCCTAAATTAACACCAAGTTGCATGTTATTTTTAAGGAGGGAAGGTTGAGTTTGAAAGACAGGGGATTGAAATGAAAAACATATGTAATATAGCCTTTCAAATTTGTTTATGAAGCACATTTTAGTTCAACAGTTTTTTTTTTATCTATAAGGTGACTAGTCTCTTTAATTTATATAAAATATGAATTTTGATACCAAACTTTATTTTAAGTCTTTTTTTCATGGGAGGAGAGAGAGGAATCATCAAATTCCGATGTAGATAGAGAAAGCTTTTCGTTGGTGACGATTCCAACTACAAAAAACATTAAAATTTGTGTAAACGGGTTTCACTAAGTGAAGGGAGTCTTATGATGATTATTTTAAGCCTCAATGTAGCCTAAAAAACCATATTTAGGTTAAGGATGCAATTTTTTTCCGGTTTGATTTAGTGGTTTAGGCCGTTTTTGGGTTTAATAGATTGATAAATTGGTTTCTTGGTGTTCCAAGGGTGTTTGTAGAGTGTTTTGTGATTGAAATGAGTTGAAAATGAGTTTTTTTAGGGAAAAAACTTATAAGCCTAATTTTCTGGCCACCACAGTGATGATCAGAATCAAGGCTGACAAATGACACATCGGCTGTCATAGTGGGCGACATGTCATCTACCTATTTCCCTTTTACAAAAATAATAGGTCAAAAGACAAGCCCAGGACTGCGAGCCTGAGCTTTTCTTTTTTTAGTATGTTTTTTTCATGTAATAACTTTTTTTATGTCTTTTTAAAATATTTTTTAAGTTTGTTTTTTTAATTAACATGTCACTTTTTTTGGGGGCTTATTTAGCCTTTTTTAAATAGCGATTACTTTTTAATTATGTTAGGTGTCTTTAATCTCTTATAAGGTTAATACGATTTATCTGTAATTTTTTTATATATATTTCATATAAATCAAATTTATTTTTATAAATGAATAATATTTATTTTTCTTGATATTTGTAATATGTGCAACCTTACATAATATTTTTTTTCCTTTTATTTTATTCAATAAAATTCATATGTTTGTCAATTTTTATTACAAATTGATTTTAATTAACAAATTCATTAAACATAATCGGGTAAATGATCCATGTTGCGCTATTAAATATCTTGATTTATATTTGTCTTTTAATTATTGCAATTTCATTTTTTTAATCATCAATTTCTTTTTCTATCAAATTATGCATGATAGATATGTAATCTTGACTTATCTCATGTTTAGGTCATGGATTTCACGTGTTAACTCAAATTTATCCATCGTAATATTTTTTTTCATTTATTTTTTGTTGTTGATAGCTCATTTTTATTGTATTATCAAATTATTTAAAATTTAAATCAATCATTGAATTTCTCTCACTTCTTTTAAAACATGATTGTCTCCTTTTTTTTGAGTTAAATTTTTTTTCTAGCCCGCAATGTTGAGCAGGCCACCAATCTAGTCAATTTTTAAAAACAAATCAAACAACACATCCCTTAATTTAATAGGATCTTGCAACACAATATGACCTTTTCAACTGGTGTTAGGAAAAATTAGATCATTGGTTTGCGTTACGTCGCGTGTGAGATCAATTTTATTTTAACGTAAAAATATATTTATGTGTTGCTAATGTTTTTTTATAGAAAATAAATTAAACTATATAAAATTGACTTGATATGATTTGGTTGATGTGGTGAGTCCAATGACAAACCAGAAGATTGGTAAAAAAGTAGTTTGAGAAAAACAAAATTCAGAACGATGTCTTCTTTAAAAAGATATTAAGACGAAAGCCTATTAGATTGATCGATCCGTATTAACTTTGATTAACTTGTCAAATTTATAACCCTAATCACAAGATCATGATAACCTAACAAAAAGTAAATTGTAAGAAATTTTAAAGTCTAATTTCCAATCAACCTAACGAATGATGAAATTGAAAAAAAAATAAAAAGAAGGAAACAAAATATGGTCAATCTAGATTAATATGCTAAAACCACATCCAAGATCATGAGATCGGGATAACACCATAAAAATCAAATCAAAATAAATTATGAAACTCAATTCTTAGTCAACTCAATGTTGAATGATAATTTTTTTTTAAATCAATTTAAAAAAGATAAGAAAAAATGACATGGGTTAATCCACCAAATCATGGCCTACGGGTTTATAAGACCAGGATAATTTATAGAAAACAAACCAAAAAACAAATTTAGTTAACTCGGGTTAAGCTATTGTACCCCCAACCTAGGTCATGAGGTTAAGATAACACCATAAAAGGCAAATCAAAATAAATTATAAAGCACAATTCTAAGTCAATACAATGAAATTGAAAAAAAATCAATTTAAAAAGAGACTAAAAGAATAAATATGGTCAAATCATATTAAATCTCTAAATTGGTGACTTAAATAACTATGTCGGGATCTTCTAAGAAAACAAATCAAAATAAATCATGAATCATAAGTTTCACTTAATAAAGTTTTGAAGGATGAAATTAAAACAAAAAACTAAATTAAAAAAAGAAAAGAAATCAAAATCAACTAAGTTAATATGTTAAATTCATGATCTGAGTCATAAGACTAAAATAACTCTATAAAAAACGTAACAAAATAAATCATAAAATCTAATTTTAACAAATTTGAAAAAAACAATTAAAAAAAATTAAAAAAAATTAAAAGAAAAACCAAGAAAACAGAAAATACATAACACTATTGAAAATAATCAATGTTTTTATAATGTGGTGCGTAGTAAAATCACAATTGTTTTTTTTTTTTTTTGCTAAATTAAATAAATTTTGGAAAAGATGATGTCAAAGACTATGGTTATCCCAAGTTCGGTGCAGGAAATTCCTAGCTCAACGTGGGAATACGATGTCCTCTTTCCAAACAGCTTTAAGTTACAGGAATGAGGAAACACAAGTCACCAAACACGTGTCATATAATTAATCCCGTCAAAACATATCGAGAACCTTCCTCGCTAATCGCCAAACACGCAAGCACACCGCCTCTCAACAAAAAGGCGCAAATCGGACCGTAGATTATCTTCTTAGCCAAAACATCACAGCCGTTGGATCTCTTAGGGTATCTATATAATTAGGTTCCTTCTATAACGCTGTCATCTCTTTCCCCTTAAAGGCGCATCTTCCCCTATTTATATTCCACTCTACAATCTCAATTTTCAGATCCAAAAAAAAAACTCTCTCGGGTTCTCTCTTATTTGTCTTCAAATTCTAGTAGATCGTGAAATGATCTATCTTCTGACCATGCATTCTCTTGGTCCCGGATCCGATTTCTTGCGTAGGCTTCCCGGCCTAAATAGATCTGATATCGATGTGATATGCCTCTCTTGGCTTGAATTTGGATCGGAAAGTCTTGAAGGATCGTGCTGCCAATTAACGTAGTCTATGGAGGTATGATTTGCAGCTAGATCTATTTTGCTGATCTTTGATTTTATATTTTTCTTGAATTTTTGAAGATTTATATTTTGCATCCTTTTCAGTTTTGTGCTTCGATCTGGTGAAAATATTTCTTGATGTCGAGAATCTGGATTTCTTGCTGAGGAGGAGATCTCTTCCTTGCAGGAACACCTAAAGGTCAGTCGGTCTTTGGATTTGTTAAGATCTAGGGCTTATTACTTGATGATTTTTTTTTGTTGTCTTTTGATAAGCAGCGTATTAATTTCTGGATTGGCCTGAAACAGATTACACTGACTACGGTGATTCGCCGTTTCGCGGGATGGAGCAGGGGGTGTTGGCGTAGTGCCGGTGCTCGCGAGTATTAATAGGCTGCTAATGAGTTATGGGTAAATTATTTACATGTGCTTGTTAATATATTCAGCAATTATTCTCTCCGACCATGTTAAATATAGAGTTTAGCGTGATTGGTGGTTTGTTGGGTGAGTGGCTGAGTGGATGAAAAGGTATTGAGATATGTAGATCTCTGATGGATGTTGTTAATTGTGTCAGTCCGACCTTTGCCATGTCAGGTGCGCTTGCTTGGCAGGTCAAAAAACCTAATAAAAAAGAGAATATTTTTGGGTTTTGAAGGGGGAGATGGCACGGGATTATTTATTTATTTATTTTGCCCGGCTCTCCCCCTTCTGTGTTGGACAGGCTCCCTGTTTCCCTATCTTTCTACCCACTTTCTTGTTTCTGCTGGACGGATACCAAAAACATAGCACATCGTACACGGAAACCAATGTACCAGCAGGAATCAGCACTAACAACATCAATTCATCACTCAAAGGTATATTCTGCTATCGACAAGTTAATTTCCTAATATATTATTATTCACTGTCTGCATTAAGTTATCTCCCAGCTTTTGTGGAACAGTTAACTATTTCATACATAATATCATAACACGAACTGATCACACTACCCTCAACTGTTCAACGGCCCTTGATATTCATTTACAATATTATTTATAAACTTTGAGAAAAGGTTCATTTAAGTTTACACCTGGTGTAGATAAATTTGAGCCCTGGCATCTTAACGCACATGTGCACTGGAATAACGAGATGTTTGATTTGCAGCTACCTTCCCCATGGCATTCTAGTTTTTACAACCTGACTAGTCTAGCCACTGCTCACAATGTCTACAATCTGACTATTCTAGCCACATGCATGTTTTTTTTTTGGGTTTTGGTTCATTGCCTGCAATCTAATAATATTGAAAAAGTCCCAACAATTTATGACACTCAACTGCTCCACTCAAGTATGGATAAAACCTGATATGCCGTGTGGAAAGACAAGCTAGATGAGATCTGATATAAGCCCGTTGCAAAGACAAGCTATATTATTGTTTCAGTTTTGATTCTGAGTATCTCGACCTCATACTTTCTATTTTATTGATCACTTTTTAGATGTTAATATTTATTTACACTTCATTCCAGTATGATTTTGTTATGCAATATTTGTAGCCAAAATTTCTCCCTCAGTGTATCGGTTGTGTTATAGCACACTGTTTTTGTCAGGGAGGAGTTATGGATAGTGGATTGTTGTCACGTGATTATCTATTGTAACTACGGTATTATTACAGCTTGTATAGTGTTTTGACCAAATCTAGTCATCCAAAATGTATTTTGGAAGACCTATTGCTCCTGTAAGCTCTCTTAGCTGATGCCTTTTCCTGCGACTGTAATATTGGAGGGCATTCAAGGATTGCCGCATCATGATCTGCTACCCAAACCCATGTTGGAATTTATCATGTTCAGCCACTCTGCCTTTTGGAGCAAGTTCTGATTCTAATGCTTTTCCTGCGACTGTAATATTGGAGGGCGTTCACGGATTGCCGCATCATTCAAACCTGTGTTGGAATTCATAATGTTCAGCCACTCTGCCTTTTGGAGCAAGTTCTGATTCTGGAGTTTACTTGTGCTGCCTTCTCAGTATTTGACAGACAATGGAGTAGCGATATGCAGGATCGGAGGTTAATTGATGAAGTGAGGCGTCGACACGAGCCTGACCTAGCTGAGCCTATGTTGTATGTTTTCATGATTGTGTTTTAGCTCGTACTGCTCTTTGATTTTTGAATATCATCGATACTGATGGATAATGCCTGCTCAATTGCAGGGATCTAGGCACCGCCCATTTCTCTTCCATGCCCGTGTTTTCTTGGCATGACCTTGATTGTTATTATAAGCTTTTTGAGGAATGCCTGGAATTCATGTCTTGCGGAATATGCTTCAATTGTACCTGAATGACATCATGGTGCTATTCGAGAGGAGAGCTACCTCGAAGAGGTGTTACAGTAGTAATGGCTGTTAAATGAATGAAAACAAGTGATTGAGTTGACTAGTATTATTTCCATCGAGAAGCCTTTTTTCTGCTAGGAACGTCAATCAGCGTTGTTCTTTTTCCCTTCAATAGCTAAGCTTTATCGCACATGGAATGCTTTTTTATCCAGGAGACTTAATATGTCTCTCTAGCACTACACATCAAGCGTGTGTTTTCCGTGTCTTTAAAGCGTTGTATGCATGCGAAGGTAACAGAATTCAGGTTCTTGCATTGTTTTATGGTTTTTCATCCCCAACTCTTCTTAGGTATCCTGCTCGAAAAACTCGGTATTGTCAAGTTTTCATTTCCTCCAAGTGGATGGTATTTCAAGGCGTAAATACCAATATAAAGGTTAAAAACCCTTTTTGATATTGTGGAAAATGGAGTTATCCCTCCTATTCGGAGGTCTTGTGTGGAAGTGGGTTCGGGATGCAAAGAGCATTTGATCTTTATCATCGAGGTAAAAACTACTTTTATTTGCTTGTCATGAAAAGTATTTTCATATGGTTTTTTTGCCTTGAATTTTTGGCTAACAAGTCTTGATATTTAGTTTCATGTCTCAAATATTATGGTGCTCAGCACTAGATGGAGATATTCTTTTTGTGCCTGCTAGCTGCAAGGTGTATCTCGGAAGTAATTAATAGCAAGCTACTCGTTATTCTGAGCACCATATAATTTTTAATAAAAATTAATATGTTGAGATCCATTAGCTCAAACTCGGTAAGAGCGTCCTAGCCTTGGTGCTAGCGAGATTGGTGGTTCAAATCCACCTGGATCTGTATGTTTTTTTTGTTAATTTTTCTGTGTGGTCAAACGGTTAAAAGCCTGTAAAATGTAAAACGCTCGAGGTTCTATCAAGATTCGATTATTAAAATTATTTCATTAAAAAAACTTAAAAAATCATAAAAAATTAAGTGAGAAAAAAGCAGAAGATGACATTAATAAAATATAGAGCATTAAGAAGTTATTTGCGCGTTTCATGATTTTGTATGATAATTTATAGTTTTTTAAATGTAGAGCAATAAAAAACGCAATTGATTTGTTTAATAGTATAATTTACCAAGATGATAAAACGCTTTAAATGGGGGTTTGATTTTTAGTAAAAAAATTCATTTGAATAATCGTGCTTATTTGTTACTAACTTTTTTTTCTCATATTATTTGTTAGTTTTCAAGTATCTTTAATAATTTTCCTTTATTTTGACCATGATTTATAGTAATAAAATATTGAATTATTTAAACTCTTCAAAGAAAGTTGTATTAATAAAGGAAAATTGAGGATCGGTGATTGAGATGGGATTTTAAAGCCTTTATTTTTTCAAGTAATTTTTATTATTTATCATCTTTGTAAATTATTTTTTATTTTTCAAAGAAAACTGGTAAAAGAAAGTCACTAGGTCTTACTTTTAGTATACTTTTAATTGGAATTGCTTATTTTTTGTTCGGTGATTGAGACATTCTTCATTGTCCCTTTTTGTTTTCTTATGACTTTTGGTGCATATAAAGGGCCCCAATGGTTCACAAACTAAAGACGAAACAATATCTATGGTAGGTACTGTTGGGGGCTACTAAATCAAACAATATCAATGGTGCATATAAAGGGCCCCAATGGTTCACAAACTGGTGGCCTCGAGTTTTTCAATTGGATCCAATCGCTCAATTCGGTAAAGAGCATACAATACACGCCGTAATTAAAGACTTAACCTGATAAGTTTGCCTTTTTTTATTTTTAAAGTTGGGATTCTAGAAATACCCATGTTTTCTTTTTGTGTTTTTAGTTTATTGTTTGCTTTGAAGGGTCTCCAGAGATGAAAATGAAATTTAAAACAGATGAAGATACGACGTCGAGGATTTTCCATAGAGTAAGAAGAAAGAGGCTGCTACTAAGATGGAGAAGTCGTCTTTTCTTTTGGTTAAATGAATGAGAAAAAGTTTAAATATTGCCTTCTATTTCGAGTTAAGTACTTAGTTTTTATAATCAAGAGGAAGGAAACTGTGCCTTTGTAGAATAAGAAACTGGCTTGGTTATTGCTTCTTGTTTTTTGGCAGCAGTCCATCCTTCATCTTTGAATGCAAAATCAGCGGCATGCCAGCTCTACAACACGACCTTCTGAAGTCTGAATGTGAAGAAATCATTCACGACCGAGGCTCGAGTAACAACAGATAGATAACAACTTTGAATGGCTCTTCATCAACACTCATGTATGTAATCTTTTTCCAATCATTCATCAATAGAGACGAGAATCTATATAATGGTGGTTTCTCAATGGAGGCATGAGCTGTTCGAATAATAAGATATCTATAAAATTTTGTTCGTAAAATAACTTGCCTCACTTTTTCATAAACTGCTTGACTGTTTTGTTTTCCTTGCATCGATCATTAACACCAACACCATTCATTGCATGTCATCACTTCGGGTAGGGGTGTTCACGGTCCGGGTTTAAGTAAAAAAACCCAACCGAACCGGGAAATGATATTTCTTGAGAATATGACTCGGACCGAACCGAAATCTAGTTCAAATCAAATTGGTTAAATAAAAGGAAAAGGAAAAGGGAAAATGAATTGGGTCTCCTACTCTCTGTCAAAGAAAAAGGAAAGAGGGGAAAGAGGAAAATATGGTTTAGGGTTAGGTTGAGTAAACTATTTATTCCCTCTTTTTTTTCCTGTTTAAATTTGGTTTGAGCCAATTTGGTTTTGTCCGGTTCAATCGGTTACCAAAATCAAATCAAGTGTTTTTTTTTTTGTTTTTAAATCTGCTTGTTTGATTTTACTTTCTATTTAATTTTTTCAGTTTAATTGGTTGATAATTTTTTTGAACACACCTAACCTCAGGTAAAGTTTGGATCATTACTTTATGCACTTACATCGTTCTTTTCTTTTCACAGTGGAATAAGCCACATAATACCTCATTATATTGGATATATGATGTTTTTTAATATAGAATTGAACCCATGATTTTACGAGCTGATTTTTAATCATGCCTGTTTGATTGAACTACACTGTTGATTACATCGTTCGTCAACGGCAAGCCTTCCCTCACTGCCTGATTTCCCAATTTCAATAGTTGTTTATACTCTTGAGCTGTTTTTTTTCCCATCACAACAATCTTAGTTTGCCACATCGAACTCATCCTTGACAAGAGCATCATTGGGATATGCGTGTAGCACTCCCAGTTCAATTGAAACAGAAAGAATAAATTTATCTAAAAGACTTAGTCTAGGATATGCTCGGTGTTCTTTCATCTTTATTTCTGTCACTTTAGTTTAAGTCATGATCTAGAATTATTCTCTCTTGGAAATTTTGTTCAAGTTGAAAAATGGGTTTGTATCTATTGTTTCTTTCATATTTGATTCAATCTGGACAAACAAAAAAAACTGTTTTCTCAGTGGATTTGTTATCAATTTGTGGGATGTTTAGTTTTGCTAGTTGCACAACTTGCTTTTAAATAAGTGTACTTTTGAACCCAATGTGGTTTCAGGTAAGACTTCCGTTATGGTTGCTGCTAGCTGGTCTTGGAAGTTGGGGTTTTCCCTTTCTTTTTGGTTTGATGAACGATGAAAGCTGTCTCTTCTTTTGCGTTCTTTCTTTGTCATACTCTTTTTCTCTCTCTTTTGCTTCAAACTTGATTCTTTATTAATTTAATTGTTGGTGTAATTGATATCAAATTTGTCAAGAGAGCACAGCAATTGATGGCCATAAATTTGCTATTATTTGCCGTAAAGCATACAAAGATAGGAAACTAGCCTTGCTACGAGATGCACTTAAATCTCTGTTTCTTTTTATTGCCGTTATACCTGAGTTTTTTAAATTTGAGTATGGCTTTGATTGCAAAATTTGCAGGTTGATAAGCTGAGAAAGACACTTAGACGTGAAGAGAATGTTCATACACCTTTGGAGAGAGCTTTTACTAGGCATTTGGGAGCTCTACCTCGCTTGCCTCCTTAGCTGCCTCCATATGCTAGTATGCCCTCTATCTAGTCTTGTTAAGAAAATTAGCCAATCCTATCCACTGTTTAATTTTTGCTTGTTTTCCTATAAACAGTAACCAGTAAGGGTTCTTATTTGGTTTGCTCTCAACTAATTCAAATCTTGAGGTTCAGATCTTCTTGCCTTTAAACACTTCAAATATTTCGTTGTCGATATGTTTTGTTTATATTTTACACTGCCTTTTTATTGCTGCCTGGGTATTTGATATAGGATAAACTTCATTCTGATGTTTTTTTTATAAAAAAAATTCTTTGATTGGGCAATGATTTTTCTACAATTTTGGTCTTTTTATGAGCTTCAAAGAGTTGACTTTGGATGCATGCATGTTGTTGATGGTGTTAGTAGCCTTGATGGTTAGAATTCCGGTTATTTTTCTGTTTTGGTGTGTTAACTGAAGCCATGATTGCATTAAGGAATTGGGGAATTTGGTGAAAACTTAAAGGGCACAAATTGAAAATTTTAGAGATTATTGAAAATGCTTTTAAAGAGAAGCAAGCTATGTGCCATTAAGTTTTTGTGTGGCGCCATTTCTCTGAGCCTTATCACGATCCCATCCACTTCAAGGCTCCTCGGACGATTCTCTCACATACCGTTAGAGGGTGAGTTTTTTCTTTAATAAATTTGAGTCTCTTTTGATTTGACTTTCTGTTTGGTTGTTCAGAAAGGAGTTTTATTTTTTTTGGTTTGGTCTGGTTAGTTACAGAAAGTGATATTTAGATTGCTAGGAGGATAGTCCATGTTATAATTTGTGAAATGTTGCATTTTTAGATTGCTTTTGTTTTTCACATGCTTATCTTTTCATTTCAATAATTACAGAAAGAAAGGATCAGGACCTTTGGTTTTTTGCTAAAGATTCAGGGGGGATTTTACCTTGATCGGGCTTGAGATTCTTAGAGATGTAAGAGAAGCAATTCAAAAGACTACAGGCTAAGGATCGGTTGAACTTATTAAAAAAATGCTGAAAGAGACCTCGAGTGGTACATTGATGCTATTCTTTTTTTTGAATGTTCCAAAGGAGCATAACAAAGCTTTTCAGTACCGCCTGTACTGTACTCTTCTTTTGCTTTGCTTTTGTCTGCTAATCTGATTGCTAGGTTAGTTTTTGATTTTTGTAGCAGAAATATATTTTGAGGTATGTAAAAGAAGAATAATTCTGACTGAATGAGTGCAATATATTTATGCAACCTCCTCTTGGAAAACATCATTTTCCACCGAAGAAGAGGAGAAAATTGTGCTTCATATCTTTGCTTGCTCAAAACTCTTCCCCCCCCACCTGTGATGGCGCTTTGAAATGCAAAATTTCTTTCGTTTTTGGTGTGTTTTTGCTATATCTGTAGCCAAATTTGATTAAATGTATGCATTTTCCTTTTGAGTTCAGGGATTAATACACCAGCTACGTTTTCTTGGCCATTGTTTTATTAAAGTATTATGCTTAACCAGAAGCAAGCACTTAAGTATTTGTTGTTTCTTTCATATTTGATTCAATTTGGGCAAAAAAAAAACTGTTTTCTCATATGGGGAGTAACAACGAGTATATAACTGCTTTGAATAGCTCTTCGTCAACACTCATGTATGTAATCTTTTTTCCAATCATTCATCATTAGAGATGAGAATCCCA
>Ga0307507_10008103_pt1 | contig 14765 bp, 13 predicted proteins | sample 7_EM_MG_FD_207223 | JGI IMG/M metagenome (GOLD analysis project Ga0307507, IMG submission 207223) | Populus trichocarpa ectomycorrhiza microbial communities from riparian zone in the Pacific Northwest, United States - 7_EM | ecosystem: Host-associated > Plants > Roots > Unclassified | place... | reverse complement strand
AGGATTGCACTTTGGGGGTCTTGTGGTATTGGTGAATATCATACTGGAACTGCCATGGAGGGGATGGATGGATGGAGTTAGTGTGGTGACTGACGGGTAGTCACGGTACGAGTAGTAAGTGTAATTCCTTGTGCTGTAGGGCGCAGTGCAGTACCAGCACAGCCACTATCCTATCCTGCCCCTCAGTGCTGTACTAGTAAAATAAAATTCGTATTCTCGGGCCGGAGCAACATTATTAACTTACTACAAGTTACGAGTCCAGGAATACCATACCATACCATAACTACCGGTAGGCGCCGGATCGTGAAAGTTTTTTTTTTGTTTCTTTAATGGGATGATTAGTGCCCAGCACAGTACTAGTACATACCGGAAGGATTGGAGTGGTTGAACCTCGCTCACGCGGGACGTTAGAGTTGCCTCTACTAGTAAAAGTCTGTCTGTCCTGTCTTAGTGGAGGGCTGAAAGTCACTCTTTCCCTTTCCTTTCCTTTCCTTTCCTTAGGACAATTCCGCCCTTCCTTCACCCCAAGATGGGCAATTCTAGACGTTTTATATTATCTTAGTGTGGGGTTGTTCAATTATTACTCTAGTTCTGTGGTCGTGAGTGGGTGTATTAATATTATTATTACAGTCGTGACAGTCGTGGCTTTCTTGCCTAAGGTTTGTATACAATAAGCTACGACACGTTCCGTCAGTTATGTCTGTACTCGAGTACATCCCAGCCCCACTCTGGGACTGGACTATATTTAACTATCATAGCATGGCATAACGTTCATGGGACTTCCGGAAGTGCCCGGAAGCGTTGTCTAGAGGGAGGTTTCCTGGTACTTGTATCGTAGGTGGGTGGGTCCCGTGGTTTGGACGAATGATGCTTTGGTTCACTTGGGATGTATAATATTATAGTTCGATACGGTATAACGTTAGTACTGTACTGTACTGCGGAGGAGTGCTAGTATACCAAGGATACCTTTTGTTTTTGTCCTTTTTCTTTGCGGGGGGGCATAGTTTGAGTACCGTATGATGCTAGTAGTACTCGAGTAAGTTAATTGTATGAATAGTTTCCGGTGCCAGAAGACGATACCCGCAAGCGAAGATTCACCCGGACTGACCCCGTATTCCCTAACCCGCAAAGGATATCTCGGTTGTTGTAGGTAGCAAGGAATTGGTTAGTTTGTGAGTGCCCCCATACCGGTAATCTGCGGGAGGGGGTTACATCCCAAGCCTCGTGAGTAGGAGGAGTGCTGGTTAGATCACGAACTAACTAAACTATCACCTGTGTAGGAGCACCCATTCTAGGGAATGTTTAGTAGAATAGCGGTTCTACTCGAGTATTCCGTGTTAACGGCAACAGGGTGCACGCACCGGATTCGGGCAACGGACTACAAAGTCGCCGCAAACCTCAGAATAAATACCGCCGTGAGTGCAAGGGTAGGGAACAGTTAACCTAATCAAACAGGGATATAATACTTGTATTGTTTGGATGGTTAATCTCAAAATTTAATAACTGTTCAATCATTTCTGGCCGGACCCGTATCATACCGTAAAAACTCAAATAATAGAACCGTGTGCTATGTAGTCGAGAATTACCCACTTGAGAAAAGGGGGCAAAAACACGGTTCGATTATTTGAGCTTTTACGGTATGATACTGAAAAAGCCAAATCCACCCTCCAAAAGGAACAGCGGGGCAGCAAAGGATGGTTTCGTAAGCAGTCAAAACAGCAATTTGTCTTCCCTCCGGTCGAACGGTCATCGCAGGAACGTATGGGCACCATGTTCGTAGGGGTTCATATAGGCTCGCATAGGGCCGCACGAGCAAAAGAACAAGCAAGAGAAAGAAAAATGAAAAAGGCAATCAATTCCCGTCATGTCCGCGTTATTATTCCCTTCTCGTCCGGACTAGAATGTTGCCGTTGTTATTCTCCGTCGTATTCTTCTCTGCTCTCCCGTGTTCTTAAGAGGCAGGTGGAGGAGGAGGATCGTCCTTTGAGGGCTTTTTCACCCAGGAGCGCTCTCAAAGACAGTTATCCAATCAAGCCCCGTGAATGCTAGCTGCAACTACCGTACTCGAGTACGGTAGACAGATGCGGGGATTACCTAAAATCCGTAGACCCACTTCTCTGCCCCATAGTACGGTGCATTACTAAAATTTCGGTAGCGGTGGTACACTTGAAAAAACTGACCCTGATGGGAACTCTATTTCCTCCCGCCTCTGTCGGCTTTGAAGAGATATAATTGATAGATGAGGTACTTGACCTCCAGTTCAATACACTGATTCTTTTTAGGCTCTTATCAAGCAATGTGACCTAAGGCTTGTGTTTCCAGAAACGTTGGTTGCATCATACCACCAGTTCTGAGCAGAATCAATATCAACACCCCTGCTCCGCACAGTATCGTACAACCACAGCATCAGCTTTTTTACGCCCGGCCTTATACCGGTAACACCATTGATAGCGCAGTACTAGTACCGCATGATGGGGACCCGAACAACCAAACCGCGTGCCAGGTACTATAATCCAAAATTTCTACCTTTGGAAAAGGAACGAAAAAAAAAAACATACCAAAAAAGCCCGCCTCCTAGGATAAAATTTAATAGAAAAGGAAACAAAACGCTAGACATTACCAAGAGAGGCAACTCCAACGTCCTACAATACGATTCAATTGTTCGAGCTCTTGCGCTACTTTTCCTCCCTCTCGGAAGAATTAATTAATTAATTACCGCAACCTCCAATTCTGTTCCGGTAAGTTGAGACTGGGACGAACCCACCACCCTGGAACAGGTCGGTCCTAGAAACTCTCCCCGATCTGTAAGAGCTATCATGATATGCAAGGTCAAAAACTCCCGCCGCCGCCGCACCCTCACTTAAGTTAAGCGGCACCCTCAATCATCGCGGTGTAATACCCACATCGCCCAATATCGTAATGAATACCCAATCGTACGTCGCCAACATGATAACATTCCAATTACCCCGCCCCCGCCTCCGTCTCCGTCTCCGTCCTGGATACGCTTAGGCTGTTGGTATCGGAACACCCCACCTCTCTCCTCCCCCTCATCTCTGCATCCACAAGCACCGGGGACCCACCAGGCTTTTAAATAATTTTGATCACAATTTCTCATGCAACAACCAACCCAATCACACCCCTTCATTGCTGCTCCTACGCCGCGCGATAGACGTCCGACACACCCCGAAGGTTTCACAGAGTTTAATACTCGAGTGATAATCCATGCACTTCGGCTTTACCCGCCACTTACCAATTTCGATTTTTATTATTTTGCGCTCCTCGGATTTTTTATCCCATTATTATTCCCTCGTCATGCGACGGAACACCCTAAAAAATATTGAAAACATTGACTCATTGGATAAGATTTTGGCCGAAAAAAAAAGATCTCGTCTGGTTAAGGCTCTCTGCTGGAGTTTCTGAGCGGTAAAAGAAGAAATACCGTGATATTTCGGATGTGCTGAGCAGGGCCTAAACCTTTGCTTGTAATACCTAATAATATTATAATATTATAGCGTAAATGAATACCCGCACGTATTGGCAGTGATAACAATAATAAACAATTCCAACTTTTATCGAAATTAAAATCCCCCCGATTAAGTCAAGTCATGCCGTCGTGTCGTAAATAGGATGAACTGGCCAAACGCCAAATGCCGTGAGCGAGTGGAGCAATGCGGGTTACAAAATTTAATACAAACAATAATATTATAAGAGTAGAAGGGAATAAAGGAAAGAAGGAAGCAAGAATGCTAGCTAGACAGCTAGACAGTTTCTTTCTCCAGAGCCAGCTCCTTGAATGACGGAGCCCTCGACGCGGCCCTCGAAGCTTCGCGTGCTTGTTCCTCCTCGAGTTGGATTCTCTTCCGCTCTAGCAGGATTTGACAAAACTTTGATCGAGCGCGGATTTTGTCCCCTGTTCCAGCGAGGGTTAACCCACTATATCCAATGTATGATATCATGAGTTCGATAGGCCAGGGAGAGAAAACTGACCATATCGAATAAACAAAATCGGAATAAACGACATCCCCAACGCCGCGAACGCCAAAAGACTTGACGCCCAGGGGATTGTCAACCGGTCATACATAGTCCTGGAAAACAGCGGGAACGCCGCGCCGAGTAGTGACCGACACATACTCGCTGCGGCCATAGCGCTCGCGGCATAAATCCCGTAGGCGTCGGTGAGGTAATTCAGAAACGCAAGGAAAATGATGCAAAAACCGAACCCGAAGGGGATGCCTGAGAGGGCGGGGACAATGTAGTGAACACCTGTGCGCGCGGTCCACGCTTGCCAAAAGAGGCCCGTACAGTACGCTAGGCCGCCGACGAGCCCGATGGGAAGCCGGCGGAATTCGGGGGATAAGGGCACGTCAGGGTTTTGCTTTTGCTTGCGGTAACAGTAAGAGTCCCAGGCTATCCCCCCCACGCAAGCAAGACCCCCTCCTACCGCTAGGGGGAGGAAAAAGAGGCCAGCGGTACCGGGTGTGAAGCCATAGATGCCTTGGTAGATCATTGGAAAGGATTGGAAGGAGAGGTAGAATGTGCCGTAGAGGAGGCTTAGGAACATACTTGTGAAGAAGACGATGCTCTCTTGCCAGAACATGCGGAAAGGCCTTGTTAGGGTGGTGGTAAATATTCTTTTTAGACTGCGGTCGTCAAGTTCAAGTGGTGCCACTGCATGCATATCACCCTCTGCACGAATCTTCTCAGCACGGCGGAGAAGGAGGATGGGAGCGTAAGTTTCTGGGCAGAAGAATATTAGGGGGATGAAGGATATTGCAGCTATTATGAAGCCGATCCAGAATGTCATCCGCCAGCCTAGCTGTGTCTCTGAAATGTAGCCACTGATGAACGGCGCGAGAGTTGGCCCTACCATTGTACAGGCACAGAACACTGCCACCACTATTTTCCCTCGAGTCAGTATCGTACAGATAATATGGAAGAAAACGGCGATTTACATCTTCCCCGCTTAACAGGATCATCCCAAATATCCGCCAATTGGCCACCAGTGACGCTCAACGGCGCACTCGCTCCAATACCCGTCAAAAACCGAAACGCTAGTAGCGCACCAATATCCGGCGCAAGGGCACAACCAATGCTCATAACAGTGTACCAAAAAAACGCAATAATAGACACCCACCGTCGGCCATAGAATTCACTAACTGGTGCGAAGAATATGGGCCCGACAACGTAGCCAATCAGAAAAATCGAAATGGTCAAAGAAGTGATTTCCGGGCTGGAAACATCTAAATCCTCCCTTATGTATGACACAGCACCGGACGGAAGTGACGATGCAAATGTTGAATTTGAAACTGTTAATATACCGACCATAGAGACAATCCATTTTTTACCCTAATACTGTTAGCCCCATAAGTTGGAAAAATCAAGGGATTTCGGGGGAACGCATACATCTGACCAATTGTGCGGATTGTCAGGATCGCCTGGCTCCCAATAAATAACATACTTATCCTGTTGAACATTTCCCATTTGCATGGCCTCGACTGGCAGAGGTTCCGAGTGATCGGTTGCCCCGGCGTCCTCACCATGGAACGTTCTTATGGAGATGGTTCTTTCGAGATTCTGGTCTGTCATTTCTCAATTGACGGTGCCTGTATATTGAAGGTGTGAGACAGGAGCGAATAGTCTTTCAATTTATGTATGGAAGAGCTCTCGGTTAAGCGGCATGTAGGGTAGGTTCGTCACACTAGCTGCTCTTATTCTGTCGGAGGTTTTCTTTTTTTCTCTTTAATTCCGCCGAACTCACCTTCCTAACGTTAACTGTTAAAGCCGAAAGTAAACAAGTTACAGTGGAGACACGATAAGATCTTTCGCCCCCTATCATGCCCTTGAGATCCTTATTGAGTTATCCAGAAACAAGTCTATCATACTACTGCACTATATTTCGTCAAAAAAGCTATTTAGCAATGGCCCTTTTTTCCCACTATAACAGGAGGGGAAAGGGAGAGGCAAAAACGAAGCGGGGCTCGATATGATAGTGTTATTTCCAGCTTCAACACTAACTTTCTCTCTCATGCACCGGCGCCGAAGTACGGCAGTTTTAAACTATTCTAGAATGACCCAGGGAGCGAATACCCGAGTGCCAGTAGTTTCCCAGGTTGGAGTTTAGCCCTGCCAGAATCGGGTGGTGGCGTTCGCATGATAACTCCTTGGCTAACTCATCCGGGAGTCATCCCAAAGCTCATTAGGGCTAACCGTAAGTAACCAAAAGCATTCCCCCAATCCCGGCCAAATTTTTTGATTGGGGATTTTCCAAGGATATGCGAGGAGTCGACCCAAAACTCGCAAGTTGGAAAGTTAGAATTGAAGATAGAGAGCGGGGTATGGATAAACCTAAGAGTAGCGAATCTCGATTAACTACAGGAAGTCTTAGTAACTGTGGAATAAAAGAAAAGAGGAGGGATCAAACGATGGCCTGAAGTGCAAATACTGGCATGCACTTGAGTTCCACTCGTCAAAAAAGCAAACTTTAGTCCGTGCGCGGTTCGGCCCGAAGTACCAGTAGTCCACCCCATCGAGTACTCCGCGAGTCTCTTACTCCACCTTCCGGCTCCGTAACAAGCTTAATAAGCTAAGACCTTCGTAGGGACCTAGGGTCGGCACAACATTTTCAGGAATTACGATTCTTCAGTAAGACCAAAAAACAAAAAGGAGACAAATGAGGGATAAATCAATAATCTAGTTGGTTTGGCAGCAAATCCACAGCACACTCCGTACCAAGAAAACGAGCGGAATCAATCTGCACATTGCTCGCTAGCTTCATGCAAGCATGGTATGTGAGAAACCCACTCCATTGGACGGCTCGAGCTTCACTGTCCGGGAAGCCGATGACCTCCACCGCCGCCACCACGCTTTACAACCGTGCGGGCGTGCAGGACGCAAGAGGTTCTGGACGCTTGATCTGGGGATAAAGATACCAATAACGGAATCCGGACTTTTCCTCTCGAAAAGCTCTCTGCGGTCTGACGCATGAACAGGCGAGGTGGATCGTCGATCTAAGGTAGGGTGACGGCAAGTGAAAGGGAGGCGAGTACTAGTACTCGAGTAGAAGTAGGATATGGTAGTGGAGAAGAAGAGATGAAGTGAGTGGGAGAGAAACCAATATGCATGATATACTCGAGTACGGTAGAGATGCTTTCCATGAATTCAAGTCCCGTTCATGTAAGGGGCAGTGGAAGTCGCCTTAGGATGGGCAACAAGTTATGGTGCCGGCAGTGCGCAAATGAGTGCTTCGTCGTGTCTGGCACACACCCGAAACCACCTCGCTAGACACGTGATGAATCTCAACAGACAACACAACACGTCAAACCAAGCGTCCAAACATGGATAAAGGAACAAAATCCAGGAAGCGGGATGAAGTCCTTCAAGCGCCATAACTTAAAATCCCATAACTCACCACCTTACCCGCTTGTCCACGAGTAATTCATTCTGGAAGGTATCCACATTAGGCTAGTGCGATCTGCGGCAAGGATACTTTTTGCATACCCGGGTGTTCAATGAAGGAATGGAAAAAGGCTCGCCGCGCTACCATTGCTGAGTTGTCAACCGCCTGCCTGTCGTGGCAGACGAGGGGTGTATGTCGTGTTGTTTTTGCTACTAGAACGCTGGCTGCTTGACGTACCGAAGCTGGGGGCTGGGGCTTGAGGTGGAAGATGGGGGGTTTTTTTTTCCCTTCTATTTCCCTTCGATCGATCTCTGTTCTAACTGAGCCCCAGGGAGAAGTAAACCAGCAAGTGATGCTCGCTATGCGTGTCGTGATTCTGGAGCTGTGTATGGTTGGCCCGAATTTGAAATTTTTTTCTTAGCCCTTTTTCATGTGGCTACCTGGTGAGTGAGATGAGCAGTGAGGTCCATGATCGAACTTGGAATATCCATGCTGTGAGCATATTGTGTGCACTGGTAAGGTAACGTATCGTTCGGTAGGCCGTAGTCCGGACATGGTAAAGAATGAGAGAGAAGAGTGGTCGATTTTCCCTCAGCCAATGCCATCTCGAGCCAGTGCAAAAAAAAAAATGAGGGAGAGAGACAAAATGCCGTATCCTACCCGCCTACCCGTGACGCCTGTGCAGCGGGGATTCAAGGTCGTTGCTCGAATCCTCCCCCCTTATTCGCAATACTTGTTTATTCATGGCTAGGCAGATGGTGGAGGGAGGGGGCAGGTAACAAGTTGCCCACCGCTTTGGAAGTTAAGCTTTGGGGCCGAAAGACAGCACAATCGGGGAAGGCTTGATGTCGTGAGCCGCGTCATTCGATAATCTGAAGGGTGTGGCGAGAACTCAAGTTTATATAAGGCAGTCTGTGATCCGGGGAGGTTTCCCCTCCCCCATTCTTCACCCATCAAACAGGATTGACGAGGACCGCTCTGCTATCTCAGCGGAAGGATTTACGAATTTCACGATTTGCAGATGACCCCTGCTTTTTACTCGACTCCCCACCTGCCGGTATAAAACAAACCTCTCGTTCATTCTCCAACAAACTAAACCAAGCCCGCCCTACACCAAACTGAGCGAAATGGGAGAACCATCACAAGCACAAGTAAATGGCATCATCGCCGGCCTGACGATCGGCGGTTTCATCTTTCTCCTCTTCGTCCTTACCCTATTTCATTACTACTCTCGACGCATGCACCGACCGAAGGAGTCACCGATGGGGAGCGAGTATATGAGTGAGGTTTAACGGATTGGCAGAACGAATGGCGATCAGGGGGCACATGAAAGGAAGAATTAAGGTTGATAGGGCTGTATAGACGGGGCTTTCTGATTTTTTATTTATTTTTATTTTGGATATTACACGAATAGAGGGAAGAAAGGAAGGGAAGTCACTGGCGAACACACCGAAGGTAAGTTTATGCACCTTACTCTACTCTACCAATCGCATCATATCTCTCGAGAGTAAATAAAACTAACTGAAGGTAGCAAACACTAGTCGAGTCTATTCACGAGCCTACCACCGCATCACATTTCCTTGCTTTGCTAGACCCTTATACTGTACACTTATCGCATCTATCCAAAGTATCTATTAATATTGGGCCTCTGTACTGCACTTCTGCACACATGCAAACAACAACCATAACCCTAGACCCCCCTTAGAAAGCGCGAACTCCCCAGCTCACCAAAATGCAGAAAATCACTAACTTAACCCCAATCCGTTCCATCACACTCGTCTCGCACGATCCGGCACCCGAAGGGTCCAATACCATATTAGCCCAGTCCAGCCATCCTATTTTAAACCCTTCCTTTCCGTGTTGGCTGGTCCACCCATCACGACGCTTGGCAGAAGCATGTCTCTCCGGTTTCGCCGGTGCTGGGGCAACCGTACTCGGCGACTTTTAAAGTAATCGGAACGTGAGTTACTTGACAAAAGGGGTGGATTACGCCCATTTCAAAAACATGGGTTAACCATCACCTGATGACATACTTCTTCCCATCCTAATGCGGAAAAAATCGCCTAATAGTCTAAATATGACAGAATTACACGCTTACCTACGGTATTCATTCATTCGACCATCCATATGCCAAGTGAATGAGCAACTTTGGATCACGGCAGGATTGCTGATGCCGTGCTGTGCTTGGGGTTAGGTTATGGTATGGTGCCGGAGTGGGTGGTGGTTGTTGAGGTTGGGCATCGGGTTGTGTTACGGTCGTTGGAATAAGGTATGTTTCACTGACAGAATGGATGAATGGATGGGCGGTGGGGTTTGCGAGTGATAGTTGAGGCATATTAAAGTGCATATAATGGTCCACCGGCCTACTGTGCGATGCTTCATAACAGTATTCTTCAAAGTGTGTATGATAATATTATATCCATCATATTTATTTCTTTAAGCACCTAATTTTCGTAGCTCTTGCTATCATACATACCATATTAGATCGTTCAAATTCTCACCACGACCTTCTCACCTCATTGAACGAGACCCTTTCCGAAATGCGGAAAAGTAGTGTTAGCTGGAGTGATTACGTATTCCGCATAACTGCCGCTTTGCGTCCTCATTATGATACGTGGAACGCGGTGATGTGATCTTCCGCGTGCTGCAGTGGGTCCTGGGGTGTGGGCATGCCTTGCTGTGTCGTCGCCGGTGCTCAGGGGTTGGGGCGGCTACGGGAATTGGCTGGGGGGTGGAAACAAGGGGAAGGGGAAGGAGAGATCGTATATACCTGCTAGTCTCTAGGATTTCTGGCGGCCGTCAGGGCGCGGGCTAGGGCTTCATTGGGGCATGGTTCCCTGTGGGGTTGTGAGTTCGTGGGGGGGTCGAAGGGGAATTGGATTCTTACGGGATTGGGACTTCTTTGATTTTGGTCTCGATCGAGAGGCCGGTTACTAGGATGATTTTCATTCCTCGGGTATTGTGAAATAGTTGGTAGTAGGTAGGTAGATGGCGATGGTTGCAATCTCCTTTTTTGGAAGTAAATATTTGATAACAGTAGTTGCAGTAGCTATCGATTAGTCCCAATTGCAAGATATCCCCTTTCTGTACTACCTTCTCCCTACGTGTATACATGCCCCTCTGGCCATCCTCTATCATAGCGCGTCCTGCTAAGTTGCCATACCAAGTACGCTATCACGAGCGTACAAATGCCCCACAAGCCCGAGAGCTGTCTACCACCCCAGGAAGGCAAACTTTCACCTATCCACTTCTAGCCTGCTTGCATCGTACAGCAGGCCACCGCGCAAGAAGATCTCCGCTCCTTTAGCGCGGGGGTTGGCCTCTTACAAGGGAAGCGAGTGCCAGCCGCTAGCTTTCCACAGATTATTAAGCTACCCAATCTGCTAAAGAATGGATCATCGACTACTAGTGCCGGTACAGAGGTGGATTTGGCGGGGGTTTAGTTTTCTTTTGAGGCGTAACTAACAATTCTGTCTGTTGCTTGGGCGGAGTTATCTTCAAAATATGGTGTGCTGCGGATTGCGCCAAGGCTTCATACACCATAGTCACTTTTCCCTTGGAGTATCGCTTCTAGTACAAGCACCATCGCTTCACGTAAACTAGCCGTAGAAATGGCCTAACGCGAGAAGCTACTGAATTCAACGTCGTAGCGCTATTGCGCCCGAGAAGCTGGTTTATGCTCCTAATATTCTGCCCCTGGATCTATCCCGTGATGGCTGTCGGAGGATAGTTGCGAGGCTGGCTCGTTGATAGACACCGGTGGGAAGTCTGCTATTGCTCAATGATTCTGCTGGGGGGTATTACAGCTTCTGCCACTAAGCAATCCTGGTAACGGCGGTACTTCTCCTACCGGTATGCCGCATGGCGCCTAATGCGGGGGTAATAAGCAACCTAATCAGTGCACTCTTTGTGTCCATGGCATTTTGAGAGATGACTCTATCTGAATGCGGTTCCTCACCTCAAATGAAGTTGTTTGATTTCCTTATGCAAATCCTAACCATGACAGTATCATCGCTTCGTAGCGAGAGTCTTTTGTGCGAGGCGAGATTCTTGGTCTCGTATTCGGTAGCAGCCGCTAGACGTCGTAATGATCAATTTGAATGCAACGTCATGGCTTGGATCTTCTGCCGGTATCTGGTAATGAGTATCTGAAAATATACTCGAACAGTTATTGTTACACGACCCACCTTACCAGCGAAAAAAACCCCTGTCCCGTTTCTCGGCGTTTTAACGGTACGCCAGATCCAAGCACCAGAATGACTCACAGAAGCCGCAAGCTTGGCCGCCAAACTCCATACATAAAAGAGCTCAATTTCTCTATAGACCGTAGAACCCCTCCTAGAGCTTGAGCAAACTCAGCACAATGTCCGAAGAAACCCATGCACCTATCACCGGCGGTTGCCTTTGTGGAGCTATCCACTACAAAATCTCCTTCCCAGCTGGCCCAGAGTCAGAATGGCCTCCAGTTGTAAGCTCCGGAATCGCCCAGAGCCTCCTACTTTGGTGAGACTAACTTCTTGCTAAAGCCGCACATCTGCCATTGCACTCAATGCCGCAAGAACACGGGGTCCTTGATGGTCCACTTCTTTACCATTGAGCCTAAAACTGTCACTTGGTCATCACCGGCACCGACATTCCGCGAATACTCTGCTTCGCCCGGGTGTTTCAGGGGCTTCTGCGATAAGTGCGGGACATTGTTGACGTGGAGACGTGAGGGCACTCTGAACGAAATTGAGATCACTACGGGTTCGCTTGATGAGAGTGTGCTGGAAGAATTCGGGGACATCCTGGCAAAACCTGTCGGAGGTCAATATTGGTGTAGGAACTTTATAGAGGGCCTCACAGACGTCATTCCTGAGGGTGATAGGTACGCTGAAGGGTCGGGAAGTGCAAAGTGTTGAGGTGTGCGGGAAGCGCTTTGTTTTGCGTTGTGAAACTGGAGTGGGGTACTCTTGATGGGAATAGCAGTGCTTGTCGCGATTCTTCTAGTATTGTAGTTGGTTTTGTTGGAGAAAGTTTGGTGGCACCGGCCGTCTAAAACTGCTTCTGTAAGAGTTAGAGTCAATGTTCTGTTTCTTGTTAAGTTAGCTCAAAGTAAGGCAGTATCACTAATCAACAAGACGCGAGTAATGGCTTTCACTTCTCTAAGGTAATTTAATTCTAAACTGAGTGAATTGGTGCGGTAGTAGATAGCTTCCGCTTTTAACAGTTTCCCGGGGGTGGGTGATGTATAATGCTATCTCTTGGACCCATTGCACTTGGCTGTAAACTTGTTCCCACTATATTAGTCGGGGTCCTGTGTTCATTGTTTTAGTATAATATTATTATATAATACTTTTAGTAGTCTATGCTTACATCAAAAGTTCCGTAAGGTAATTAATCCCCTCCTAGAGGATACCAGTATGTACTGCGCATGCCAAGCTACCGAGATACAAGGCTGTTTCTCTGTTATATATGTTGCCCCTATTTTCTCTTCCTTTCCGCCTCTTTTCTTTCCTGGCCTTTGCTATGTATTGGCCGAGGTTTCCTAGGGGACTATTTCGCTTTGTAGCGGGGACACTTAATTGCAGCACAGTGTTGGAAGTGTGTATACGAGATTATTACCACCTTTTTATGTTTTGACGGAGGGGAATACACCACCTATCCTTATGTCCGGAGGCTATGGGGAAGAAACTTAGGGCGTTCCGAACCCAATCAACTTAAATCGGATGTCGCGGAAATGGAATATTAGCTCTGCCAAGTGGACCTGAGGGATCATCGAGCGTAGCCTATCACAGGATGCCTCTTTCTATTTGCACGAGCATGTTCCTCTTACTCGTAATTGAACGATGTTCATGGACACTGCCACTGTTGCATGACACTAAGGTTTAAGCAAAAAAGCTGTATTTTAGCGTTACATAATAACAGCTGTGCAGGCAAACGTCTCTCAATTGCGGGTAGTGAGAGAATGGATGCCCTCTGAGCGTTATTTCTGGTCCAATACAATTGCTGGTCGATTTCGCTCCTATCTAAAGAGGTCAAGGGGGAGAAGGGGAAAAGAGGAAACATGAGCTCTTATCGTTTTGTCACCGCCGAAGGAATTGTCATAGGACATTTCCGGCCGCTCCTCTCGTCCTTCAGACCCACCACGATCTATGAGAGTCTTAGCCATTTTGAGGGGATTAAGGCTACTGAATAGTCCTGATGACCAGCTCAGATCCAGCATTAAAGCTAGCGAAAGATTTTGTATGGGAGTGAATTAGTGGCGGAATCACCCAAACTTCCCAGAAAGGGCATCAAGTGTTACCAGATATTGTTTAAGCATGCAGGATCTGAATTAAAAAGTTCATAGAAATACCCAACTCGATCCTCATTCTCCAAATAAAGTAATTACGCTCAGGCAATAAGTTGTCCTAATACTCTACCCTTGTCCCGAGTACTTACAGAAAAATGCGCTTCCTGTCCGTAATTCTGTTCTTGTTTATGATCCTGTGATTTGTAAAAACGGAATAAAATATTAGGTGGCCCTAGTGCCTTCCAACGGCTAGCCACCTTGTCTGGAGCGCCACCAAGGTGGCCCGCGCTGTCCAAACACGAGACTACTCCGTCTTTTGTTCTCATCACCCCGCCTCGGAGATAAGCTGGACGACTGGAAGCACTGATTGCAAGCGCGATCCACTATATTTAGTGCGGGGAGGATTAGCCAACCTGCGATACCTACGGGGGCAAGGGAAAAGAGGTCAGTGACGGGATAATGTAATATGAGGTGTGTTTTATTCTAACCTATGCAGCGCATACTGCCTTTGTCCCTAAAAAGTGTAGGTGTAGGATATGCCCTGCTTATCCTAGTATCATATTTTGCCAGGCTCCCATTCCAGCCCTGGTCTCCTAAACTCTATTTGACTACTATGCTAGTGGTGCTCGTTTTCCGGGCTCGGGGGAGATTTTCATGGCTCATCGAAATATATTCCTTAGTCCCTCCCTTGGAGCGAACAAACAAAAATCTCTTATTCACTCTTATTAGGTTTTCGATGATACAAGTTTGCATAGGAGAGATCTTTATCATACCCACATTCACAAGCATGCTATCATCACAAGCTCTACTCTTCCTTCTCCTCCTTTAGTCACTCATAGTATCACCCCAGCATTCACGAGAGAAAATCCCGACTCGGCGCTAGCGGGGGACCGGGAGGTGCTGTTCCTACGGGTGAGCAGTAGTCTGCCTTCTCCTACATCCTCTTCTCTTCCATTCTTCTCACGAATGATCCCACAGAAAAACGAAGCCCTTCAGTGTAATCACAGAAATATCCCTCTACTGGATGGGCATAATCACAGCCCCCAGACGATGTCCATCTGATGACGGGAAGTCTGGTGGAACTGGGAGGGTTAG
>Ga0307507_10008102_pt1 | contig 14767 bp, 17 predicted proteins | sample 7_EM_MG_FD_207223 | JGI IMG/M metagenome (GOLD analysis project Ga0307507, IMG submission 207223) | Populus trichocarpa ectomycorrhiza microbial communities from riparian zone in the Pacific Northwest, United States - 7_EM | ecosystem: Host-associated > Plants > Roots > Unclassified | place... | reverse complement strand
ATCATCTTAAGCTAGACCGAGATGTATCTCTTGTACTTCGTATTTTTTAACTCATTTGGTACGCAGGGGTCTGTGCGTGAGCCTTATGGGTCGGCATTCTTGGCATGCCTAACATTGAGATAGCCAGGTCGAGGGTCGTGCCTGTCGGATGGGAGCTCGAGGCGGGGTGGTTGACGGCGTGGGGTTTCCTGACTTCCATGTTCCTTTGGGTCATCCATTTTTTTAATCCGTTTCCGGCGGGGTTGCACGGTCCTGCCGACCATATTGTGCGCTTGGCGTTTAGGTCACCTATTAATATGCTGGAGCTGTTCTGGTGCTATGCGTTATCGGGGTCAAAGTCTTTGGCTTGGGGTCTCTGGTATGCAAAGGTTAATTCGGTGCCTGCTGTCCATAGGGTGATATATTGGGGGGTGATCCTTTCCACCACGAACATGTGAACGTATTTGTTTTTGAAGTATACGGCGCAGCCGTATTTAGTTGCTTGTGGTTCAGCGTAGCATGTGAAGCCTTACAAGTGAATCCAGTCACCATTTTCTAGGGGGCATTCTGCGATTGCTATTATTTTTGGTTTGAGTTTGAGGGAGGACTCAACTAGCTCTGTGACAACGTTCATGGACCCCCCAACGTTGTGGTATATAATATCAGTGGTCGCCATATTTATTTGGCCCGAGGGGGGGTGGTCTCTCTCGGAGATGTAATGGCTGGGCTTCGTGCTCTGGTTCTATTAGGGCAGTGCCTATCTCCCATGAAGTGAGAGGTTTCTTCGCAGCTGGTGCATTTTCTGACGGTGTGGGAGCAGGGTTTGCCTTTGCCCGCTGTGCCGTATAGGACGTCACAGTGGTGGTCTTTGCTGTGGTGGGTTTCGTGGCAGAATTTGCATCTGGCCTGAAGGCGGCAGTGGGCTGCGTGGTGGCCCAATTGTAGCCATCTTTCGCAGCGGGTGGAGGCGTCCTTGCGGATATATTTGCGGAGGTGCATCTTTCCCCAAATAGTGCCAGGTATGGTCTGTTTCGAGTGAGTTGATCTTTAACCCAGTTGGTGGCTTGTACTGCCACCCTGATGGATGACTTTGTTTTCTTCTCGCTTAGTAGGGCTGAGGGGGATCTGAGCCACTTTGGTCTGTCCATGAGTCAGAATCCCGGGTTAAAGTGGGTGATCTCGCCTTCCAATTCGGACCACTTTTCGGAGTTGAGGTCCCAGTCTTCTGGGGTCCAGTCTTGGTCTCCGAGGGGCACGCTGTCGATCACGATGTTGACCGTTGCGACATCGAGGGAAATGTCGAAGCCGAAGATGTCTAGGTCGTTGAGGGCCTTTGTGATTACCCTGGTGTCGCGCAGGGCTGGTTCCGCAGGGAGGTTTTCCATGGTGGTGAGGACCAATTCATCCTGTCTGTTGTACTCGGCGTACGCAAATTAGGTGTTGGTGGCGCTGTTTACCGCGTCCCTTATGTGTGCTGGAGTGAGGCCGGCTTTGCCGACTCTGTGGTTCTTCTCAATGGAGCGGTTAATGAGCCTTCTTTGTCTTGCGTGGGGGGTGGAGGGTGCCGAGGGTGCCTGTTGGGGTGTGGTATTAATGCCCGGCCCTTTGGCGTTGTTTCTCTTCCTGGCTGGTGCGAGTCTAAAGCCGTCTAGATCGATGCCTGTGGCCGTGATGGCTGCCCAGGTTTGTTTGATGGCATTGTTGGAGGGGGTGGTGGTGGCGGTGGTGTTGGTGGCGGTGGTGTTGGTGTTAGAGGGGGGTATGTTGTCATGGTTGTTGTTTGTCGCCCGGGTTTTTGGGGTTTTTGGGTTGCTGCTGAGGCCGGCTGGTCGTTGGAGGATTTGGATTGTGTTGGGGTTGGGGTTTCTTTGCTGTTGTTGTTGTTGGGGTCTGGGGTTGTTGTTGTTGCTGTTGTTGTTGTTGCCAACAGTGTTTTTCCCGGTCAGGAGACGGTTTTCCATTCCCCTGAGCCTGAGCTCGCATCTGTTTTCCATATCGGCCATGATGGTGAGCTTGGCGGCGTGGGTGATTGGGGCGTCGAGGATGTCCTGTGGTATGCCGGTTGGGTCGGGATGTTGGTGGTATTTGCGGTGTTGGTGGTGTTGGTGGTGGCGGTGGAGGTGGAAGAAGATAGGGTCGTCTTTTGTTGCGGGCGTGTTGTTGTCTGGGGGGCGACGTTCTTCCCCTTATTTTTTGCCGTTGTTGCGGCTTGATGTGCCAGGGTCCATAGGTCGTTGGCATGTCCTTTATATGGGGTTTCTCGAGTGAAGTTACCCGAGTCTGTGCCTGGGATCGTGGATGGGCGGTGTGGTGGGGGGAGAGAGGAGAATCTAACCCTTATTTCTTCGGGTAGGCTGGAGTTGGGTGCGTGGACGCTGTCCCCTATTCCTGTGCCGTCAGTGTTTTGGCCTCCCCCCAAGGTCATGGCCGTGTCTTGGGTACCTTCTGCGTCCGTGTTCTGGGTTTGTGGCACTAGGATGTCGGGTGAGGTTGTGGCGGTGGGGGAGTCTTCCATCATGTTGAGGGGGGGGGATGAGGAGGGGTCTGCCGTTTTGGCTGATTCTTGCGTGGGTTGGTAGGAGGAGGCGAGGGTGGCTATTTCGGCGAGGGCCTGTGGGTCTATGTCATTGACGTTGAGGTCTCCAAAGACTTTGGAAAGGGCCGATTTGAAGCCATGGGATGGGTGCGGCTATGGGTTTTGGGGGGTCCGGGGCGTTTGCTAGGTGTATGTGGCACATATTTGTGCACCCTCGGGCCTCGCGAGCTTGGTGGAAAGTGGTCTCAGGGTGGATTACGCCTTTTGCGACGTCGATTAGTTTGTTGGGGCAGTTGTGAGAGTGCCTGAAAGTGCCAAACATTGGGAGTTTGCGTTCCAAGAACACGCCTAGTGTGGTGCCTGGTGGTAGGAGGCGAGCAGAAACCATTTGGGGACTGACTGGGGGGGTAGCTGAGTGTGCCCTGGAGTCAGGAAGGGCACGAGCGTTCTGCATTGTGATAGCAAGCTGGTCTTTTGGCTGGTGGCTTGTTTCTCAAAGTGTTTGGAAGCCTTAGAATAGTGGGAACCTTATTGGCCACACCACCTAAGGGAGGGTATTTTGAAAAGAGGGGGTGGAGTGGCAAGATAGGCGAAAATTCTTACTATACCGAGGGAAGTGATGTGTTGGCAAAATGCCGTTGTAACCGAGGTGTGTGTGTGCGAAAATTCCGCGTTGCAACCGAAATCCGCACAAATTATACCGGAGAGGTGTTCTTTCTGAGGATGGATGGATAAACCTTATTTTCATTCTACTAGCTACTCACGAACTAAATCGTATATGAACTAATGGCGTTGGATACGCGCCCCAGCCCCCGGGCCCCCTGTTTTCGAACCAAGCAAATCCACCTCCAGGCCGTATGCCTATCCCGTAATCCCCAAGCCTGACCTTACAAAGGAAACTCCTCCCCCTCCTTCATCTCTCCTCAGCCACTCCTGTATCAATCCGTCACAAAGGAAACACAGCCCTAGGCCTCCACCTCCGCTCCTCGTGTATTTAAGGAAAATTCCTTCTGATAAAAGGAAACCCACCCCGTCACCTCCGTGCCCAGTGGTCGTGTATCTAAAGAAATACTCCTTCCAGCTAGCATTATGGCCCTAGCTTGCCGGGCCCACCTCATCTCCTATGTGGCAGCCGTCCCCCCTGCCCCTTTCTTTCTTTTCCTTTGGGTGGGGTCGTGGGTCCTTGCATGCTTCTCCTGAGCCACCTTGTCCCTTTGCATAAGGAATCCGCATACTCCGCACTTCTTTCTGCTCTTTGGTTTGCCCCATCTGGGTCCCACCGTCGCCTGGGATGTTGGCAGGTTTATCGTGGCCCCCTGTACCTGTGCCATCTTGGAACTTGTTTTCAACCTTCTGCTTGGCCTGTCCTTCAGGGCGTCTGGCCAGGTTTTCATCCAGTCGAGTAGTTCGCGCAGCTTTTTGTTACTGTGTAGCGGTATTTGGGTCGGCTTGATGAGCCCGCAGTAGTTCATGAGGTGGTCTGGTGTGATGATGTCTCTGTCACAGGGACATTTTCTGCTAGCGCCGTCGGTGTCCTGGTATGGCCAGGCTGCTGTCGATCTCAGGTATAGCAGGTCTGTGAATTCTGCCCTGGTAGTACTTCCCAGGTGTCTGTGCCTGGCTCTGGGTCTGCCGTTGTACCTGATTTGCTCGTTTTGGATCATTTCCGCCCACTCGATCAGGAGGCGTCCTCTGATGTCCCTTTTTCCTTCCTTGTCGCCGAAGGTTTGTGTTATGATGTGCTCCATTTCTGAGTTCCGTAGCCATTCTTCGGACCAGTTGGTGTGTCTGCCGAGGGTGTGGGGTCTCCCTGTGAGCATGCCTTGTCGGTGTTTGGTGTAAAGGGTGAGTGGGGGGATGCCCAGTTGGCAGTATATGGCCGCGAGTGGTGTTTTGGTTTCCAGTCCGTAAGCTTTGCGGATGATATTGTTTAGGACCGTCTGTCCTGCTCTTATCGGGGCCTTTGTTTTCCAAACTTCTATACCATCGGTGAGCTGTGGAATGATGAGGCCTTTGATTAGGCGGAGTGTGGTCCAAGTGTTGAGGCCTCCTGTTTGGTATCGGCTCGTGAGGGCCTTGAGGTTGTATCCCGTCCTCATTGCCTTTTTTGTCCATTGTGCGATGTGGTAGTCCCATTTGAGGTTGTTGGAGATGAAGTAGCCGAGCCATCTCATGTTTTCCTTCTGCTCCTGGATGGGTGTTTTCCCTACGTGTGGGTGTAGCCTGTGTTGGTCTGGGGTTTTGATGTGTAGGCATTCCGCTTTGGCTGGGGCAAAGGGGTATCCCAGGTTACGCGCAGTTGTTTCCAAGTTCTCCAGGGTTTTTTGTGCTGGTTCTTGCCCTGCTGTGGCCTTCTGGTATGAGGTTACGAGGAGGATGTCCTCCACATATTTGAGGATGCGGTTGGTTGTTGTGGGGAGGTTGATGGTGGCCATGGCTGCGAAGTCCCTGATGCTGACGAGAAAGAGTATTGGGGATAGCGGTGAACCCTGCAGTGTACCTTTGTCGGTGGCGAAGGCTTTTGAGTTTTTTCCGTTGAAGTGGTATGACGTGGCGCGGTTGGTACCCCAGTGTTCGACCCATTCTGCGAGGTGATGGCTTTTTCTGGCTATGGTTTGGCAGACTATGTCTACTGGGAGGTGGTCGAAGCCTCCTTCTATGTCTAGGGCGGTGAGACAGGTGTATGATCCTGGGTTGTTTGTGATTGCGTCGTTGAGGGCTTGGATGGCGTCTGTGGTTCCGTTTTGTTTTCTCCCTCCGTAGATGTTGTTTTCCAGAAGCCCCAGGTCGGCGATCCTTTGTACTGCCGCTCTCTCCAGGACTTTGGCCAGTATGCTTTGAAGTTGTATAGGCCTCCAGCTTTTGGCGACGGTATAGGTAGCCTTTTTTGCCTTTGGGATCAAGATGGTGTTGTTACTCTTCCAGGTGTCAGGAATGCCTTGGGTCTAAGCTTTGTTCATCGTTCTTAGAAAGAGGTCTTCTCGCAGTCTGCAGAGTTTTTTTATTAGCCTTGTGGTGATGTGGTCGGGCACGGGTGCCGCCCCGTTCGGTGATTGTCTGATGGCGGCGTTGAGGATGCTGGTGTTGAGAGGTCCGGCTTTTGCCCTGATGCGCGTACTGGCTCTGCGATGTTCTCCTCCATATAGCGCGTCCTGGAGCTCCGGGGCGATGTGTGGATGTTCTGCTGCTATTCCCGCGTCGACCTTTTGGAGGGCTGGGATGGGGTGCCTGGTCTGTCTGGCCTTGATTGTGCGAAAGCACTCCGGGTCCGTTTCTTCCTGTAGGGCTTTGGTGTTGGCTTTCAATTTAGCCTGGGCGATTGCTTTCCTGTATTCCCTTTTGAGTGCGGGGAGTTCGGGATCCTGGGGGCGCTTTTTGATCAGAGACCGTATGGCCCTCTTTTTTTGGTTGAGGCTGTCGCACCTGAAAGCCTTGGCTCTAAATCTGGCTCGGCGGGTGTGGCGGAGGACTATTTCGGTGAGGCTTCTCTGGACGGTGGTGGAGTCATCTTGTTTGTTGTCCAGCCAGAGGAGTTCGGCTCGTATCATGTCCCAGTTGGCCTTGTCGTATCTCAGTGGTCGGTCTGTGCACTCGCGCCATTGGATACCGGAGGTGATTGATAGTGCCAGGTGGTCCCCGGAGGGGATGTTGAGGAGTGTTACCCCAAGATTGATTTTATAGCTTGAGGTGGCTAGGTCTAGGCTTGAACCTGTGGGGTGGGAGCCTGAGTGGGGGTGGGTGATGACGTGTGGGTTTCTTACTTCCATGTTTCTTTGGGTCAACCCTGTCTTGAGTTTGTTTCCGGCGGGGTTAGATGGTCCTGCCGACCACGTTGTGTGTTTGGCATTTAGGTCCCCTATTAATATACTGGAGCTGTTCTGGTGCCATTCGTTGTTGGGGTCAAAGTCCTTGGCCTGGGGTCTTTGGTATGGAAAAGTTATTTCTGTGCCTGCAATCCATAGGGTGATGTATTGGGGGGTAATTCTTTCCACCACGAACATATGTACGTATTCGTTTTTAATGTATACGGCACAGCCGTATTTGGTTGCGTGTGTCTCAGCGTAGCATGTGAAGCCTTCAAAGTGGATCCAGTCACCATTTTCTAAGGGGCATTCTGCGATTGCTATTATTTTTGGTTTGAGTTTCAGGATGGCCTGAACTAGCTCTGTGACAACGTTCATGGACCCGCCGACGTTGTAGTAAATAATATCAGTGGTCGCCATATTTATTCGGCTGGAGGGGGGGTGGTCTGCCTTGGAGGTTCGATGGCTGGGCTTCGCGCCGTGATCCTGGTGGGGCAGTGTCGGTCACCTGTGAAGTGTGACGTTTCTTCGCAGCTGTTGCATTTTCTGACAGTATGGGAGCAGGGTTTGCCTTTGCCTGCCGTGCAGTATAGCACATCGCAGTGGTGGTCTTTGGTGTGGTGGGTTTCATGACAGAACTTGCACCTGGCCTGGAGACGGCAGTGGGCTGCGTGGTGTCCGAACTGTAGGCAACTCTCACAATGGGTGGAGGCGTCTTTGCGGATGTATTTGCGGAAGGAGCATCTTTCCGGGAATAGCGCCAGGTAGGGTCTGTTCCGAGTGAGTTGGTCCTTGACCCAGTCGGTGGCTTGTACTGCCTGCATAATCGATGACTTTCTTTTTTTCTCGCTTACCAGGGCCGAGGGGGACTTGAGCCATTTTGGTCTGTCCATGAGTCTAAATCCCGCGTTGAAGTCGGTGATTTCGCCTTCCAGGTCAGACCACTTTTCGGAGTTGAGATCCCAGTCCTCTGGGGTCCAGTCCTGGTCTCCGAGGGGTACACTGTCGATCACCATGTTCACCGTTGCCACGTCGAGGGAAATATCGAAGTCGAAAATGTCTAGGTCCTTGAGGGCCTTTGTGATTTCTCTGGTGTCACGTAGGGCTGGTTCTGCAGGCAGGTTTTCCATGGTGGTAAGGACCAGTTCGTCCTGGCTGTTGTATTCAGCGTATGCGAACCTGGTGTTGGTGGCGCTGTTTACCGCCTCTCTTATGCGTGCTGGGGTGAGGCCGGCCTTACCGACTCTGCGGTTCTTTTCAATGGAGCGAATGATGAGTCCCCTGTATCTCGCGTGGGGGGTGGAGGGTGCTGAGGGCGCCTGTTGGGGTTGGGTGTTGATGCCTGGTCCCTTGGCGTTGTTCCTTTTTCTGGCGGGTGCGAGTCTGAAGCCGTCTAAGTCGATACCTGTGGCCGTAATGGCCGCCCAGGTTTGCTTGATGGCGTTGTTGGTGGGGGCCTTGGTGGTGGTGGTGGCGTTGGTGTTGGGGGGGGGGGGTGTATTGTCGCGGTTGTTGTTTGCTGCCGGGGCCTTGGGGTTGTTGTTGTGGCCGGTTGGTCGCTGGAGGATTTGGATGGTGTTGGGGTTGGGGTTCCGTTATTGTTGTTGATGTTGTGGTTGCTAGGGCCTTGGGTTGTTGTTGTTGTTGCTAACGGTGTTTCTCCCAGCTAGGAGGCGGTTTTCCATTGCCTTGAACCTGAGCTCGAATCTGTTTTCCATGTCGGCGATGATGGTAAGCATGGCGGCGTGGGTAATGGGGGCGTCAAGGACGTTTTGCGGTATACCGCTGGGGTTAGGGGAGCTGGCGGTGCTGGTGGTGTTGGTGGTGGAGGAGGAGGAGGGTGTGGTGGTTTGTTGTAGTGGTGGTGTAGTTGACAGAGGGCTGGGGTTCTTCCCCTTGTCTTTTGCTATGGTGGCGGATTGCTGTGCAAAGTTCCATAGGTCGTTGGCGTGTCTTTGGTATGGGGTTTTTTCCGGAGTAAAATTGCCGAAGTCTGTGCCCGGGATCGTGGAAGGTCGGTGTGGACGGGCGAGGGAGGAGAATCTGACTCTTCTCTCCTCCAGTAGGCAGGAGTCGTGTGCGTGAATGCTGTCGCCTATTCCTGTGCCGTCGGTGTTTTGGCCTCCTCCAAGGGTCCTGGCCGTGTCCTGGGTGTTTTCCTCGTCCGTGCTCTGAGTGTGCGGTACTAGGATGTCGGGCGTAGGTGTGGCGGTGGGGGAGTGTTGCATCATGTCAAGGGGGGGGGATGAGGCGGGGTCTGCCGTTATGGCTGACTCTTGTATAGGTTGGTAGGAGGAGGCTAGGGGGGCTATCTCTGCGAGGGCCTGTGGGTCCACGTCGTCGACGTTGTGGTCTCCAAAGACCTTTGAAAGTGCTGATTTAAAGCCAGGAATGGGTGCGGCTATGGGTTTCGGAGGCTCTGGGGCGTTTGCTAGCTGTATGTGGCACAGATTTGTGCACCCTAGGGTATCGCAAGCTTGGGGAAAGGTGGTGTCTGCGTGGATTATGCGTTTTCCGACGTCGACCAGTTTGTTTGGGCAGTTGTGGGTGTGTCTGAAGGTGCCAAACATGGGTAGCTTGCTCTCTAGGGACACGCCTAGGGGGGAGCCGGGTGGTAGGAGACCGGGGGAATCCCTTTGGGGGCTGCCCGGGGGAGTTGCGGAGTATGCCCTGGAAAGGGGGAGGGCAGAAACGTTCTGCATGGTGATAGCAAGCTGGTCTTTTGGCCGGCGGCTTGCTTCTCAAAGTGATTGGAAGCCTTAGAATAGTGGGACCTTATTGGCCACACCACCTAAGGGAGGGTATTTTGGAAAGAGGGGGTGGAGTAGCAAGATAGGTGAAAAATCTTACTATACCGGAGGAAAGTAATGTGTTGGCAAAATGCCGTTGTAACCGAGGTGTGTGTGTCCGAAAATTCCGCGTTGCAACCGAAATCCCCACAAATTATACGGGATAGGTGTTCTTTCTGAGTATGGATGGATAAACCTTATTTTCATTCTACTAGCTACTTATGAACTAAATCGTATATGAACTAACGGCGTGGGATACTCCCCCCAGCCCTCGGGCCCCCTGTTCTGCAAACCAAGTAAATCCACCTCTCCGCCCTATGCCTGCCCCGTCATCCCCAAGTCTAACCTAACAAAGAAAACTCCTCCCCCACCCTCTTCTCTCCTCAACCACTCCCAGTATCAATCCGTCACAAAGGAAACACACCCCTAGGTCTCCACCTCCAGTGCTCGTGTATATAAGGAAAATTCCTTCTGATAAAGGAAACCCACCCCGTCACCTCCGTGCCCAGTGGTCGTGTATGTAAGGAAACTCCCCTCCCTCCTTCACCTCTGCTGAACCACTCCCCGTATCAGTCCGTCACAAAGGAAACGCACCCCTAGGCCTCTACCTCCAGTGCTCGTGTATATAAAGAAATTTCCTTCTGATAAAAGAAACCCAGCCCGTCACCTTAGTACCCAGTGGTCGTGTATGTAAAGCAATATTCCTTGCTGCTAGCATTATGCCCCTAGCTTGCCGGGCCCGCCCCTCCTCCTATGTGGCAGACGTCCCCCCTGCCCCTTTCTTCCTTCTCTTCTGAGTCGGGTCGTGGGTCCTTGCATGCTTTTCTTGAGCCACTTTGTCTCTTTGCATATGGAATCCGCTTACCCCGCACTTCTTTCTGCTCTTTGGCTTGCCGCCTCTGGGTCCCACGGTTGCCTGGGATGTTGGCTGGTTTATCGTGGCCCCCTGTACCTGTGCTGTGTTGGAGCTTGTTTTCCATCTTCTGGTTGGTCTGTCCTTCAGGGCGTCTGGCCAGGTTGGCATCCAGTCGAGGAGTTCGCGCAGCTTTTGTTACTGTTTAGCGGTATTTGGGTCGGCTTGATGAGTCCGCAATAGTTCATGAGGTGGTCTGGTGTGATGATGTCTCTGTCGCAGGGACATTTCCTCCTAGTGCCGTCGGTATCATGGTATGGCCAGGCCGCTGTCGATCTCAGGTATAGCAGGTCTCTGAATTCTGCCCTGGTAGTACCTCTCATGTGTCTGTGACTGGCTCTGGGTTTGCCGTCGTAGCTGATTTGCTCGTTTTGGATTATTTCCGCACAGTCGAGTAGGAGGCGTCCTCTGATGTCCCTTTTTCCTTTCTTGTCACCGAAGGTTTGTGTTTTGATGTGCTCCATTTCTGAGTTCCGTAGCCATTCTTTGGACCAATTGGTGTGTCTGCCGAGGCTATGGGCTCTCAATGCGAGCATGCGTTGTCGGTGTTTGGTGTAGAGGGTGAGTGGGGGAATGCCCAGTTCGCAGTATATGGCGGCGAGCGGCGTCTTTGTTTCCAGCCTGTAAGCTTTGCGGATGATGTTGTTTAGGACCGTTTGTGCCTCTCTTATCGTGGCTTTCGTTTTCCAAACTTCTATACCGTAGGTGAGTTGCGGGATGATGAGGCCTTTGATTAAGCGGAGTGTGGTCCAAGTGTTGAGGCCCCCTGTTTGGTACCTGCTTGTGAGGGCCTTGAGGTTGTATCCCGTTCTGATTGCCTTTTTTGTCCACTATGCGATGTGGTGGTCCCATTTGAGGTTGTTGGAGATGAAGTAACCGAGCCACCTCATGTTTTCTTTCTGCTCCTGGATAGGTGTTTTTCCTATGTGCGGGTATAGCCTGTGTTGATCGGGGGTCTTGATGTGTAGGCATTCCGCTTTGGCTGGGGCAAAGGTGTATCCCAGGTTACGTGCAGTTGTCTCCAAGTTCGCTAGAGTTCTTTGTGCGGCTTGTTGCCCTGATGTGGCCTTCTTGTATGAGGTTACGAGGAGGATGTCGTCCACATATGTGAGGATACGGTTGGTTGTTGTGGGGAAGTTGGTGGTGGCCATGGCTGCGATGTCCCTGATGCTGATGAGAAAAAGTATGGGGGATAGTGGCGAGCCCTGTGGTGTGCCTTTGTCGGTGGCGAAGGCTTTTGAGTTTTTTCCGTTGAAGCGGTATGAAGTGGCGCCGTTGGTACCCCAGTGCTCGACCCATTCTGCGAGGTGATGGCTTTTTCTGGCTATGGTTTGGCACACTTTATCTAGCTGGAGGTGGTCGAAGCCTCCTTCTATGTCTAGGGCAGTGAGGCAGGTGTATGATCCTGGGTTGTTTGTGATTGTGTCGTTGAGGGATTGGATGGAGTCTGTGGTGCCGTTTTGCTTTCTTCCTCCGTACATGTTGTTTTCCAGTAGCCCCAGGTCTGCAATCCTTTGTATCTCTCCTCTCTCCAGGACTTTGGCTAGTATGCTTTGAAGTTGTATAGGCCTCCAGCTTTTGGCGATAGTGTAAGTAGCCTTTTTTGCCTTCGGGATCAAGATGGTGTTGCTATTTTTCCAGGTGTCGGGGATGCCTTGGGTCCAAGCTTTGTTCATCATCCTTAGGAAGAGGTCTTCCCGTAGCCTGCAGAGGTCTTTTATAAGCCTTGTGGTGATGTGGTCGGGTCCTGGTGCTGCCCCGTTTGGTCATTGTCTGATGGCGGCGTTGAGGATGCCGGTGTTGAGGGGTTTGGCTTTTGCCCTGATGCGCGTATTGGCTCTGCGATGTTCTCCTCCGTATAGCGCGTCTTGGAGTTCCTGGGCGATGTGCGGGTGTTCTGCTGCTATTCCCTGGTCGACTTTTTGGAGGGCTGTGATGGGGTGCCTGCTCTCTCTGGCCTTGATCGTGCGAAAGCACTCCGGGTCCGTTTCTTGTTGTAGGGCTTTGCTGTTGGCTTCCAGTTTGGCCTGGGCTATTGCTTTCCTGTATTCCCTTTTAAGTGCGGGAAGTTCGGGATCGTTGGGGCGCTTTTTGATCATGGACCGTATGGACTTCTTTTTTTGGTTGAGGCTGGCGCACCAGAAGGCTTTGGCTCTAAACCTGGCTCGTGGGGTATGGCGGAGGATTATTTCGGTGAGGCATCTCTGGACGGTGGTGGGGTCGTCTTGTTTGTTGTCCAGCAGGAGCAGTTCGGCCCGTATCATGTCCCAGTTGGCCTTGTCGTATCTTAGTGGTCGGTTTGCGCACTCGCGCCATTGGATATCGGAGGTGATTGATAGTGCCAGGTGCTCTCCGGAGGGGATGTTGATGAGAGTTACGCCTAGATTGGTGTTGTTGCTTGAGATGGCCAGGTCTAGGGTTGTACCTGTGGGGTGGGAGCTTGAGGGGGGGTGGGTGATGGCGGGTGGGTTCCTTACTTCCCTGTTTCTCTGGGTCAATCATTTCTTTAGTTTGTTGCCGGCGGGGTTGGATGGCCCTGCCGACCATGTTGTGTGTTTCGCGTTTAGGTCCCCTATTAATATACTGGAGCTGTTTTGGTGCCATTCGTTGTTGGAGTCAAAGTCCTTGGCCTGGGGTCTTTTGTATGCAAAGGTTATTTCCGTGCCTGTGGTCCATAGGGTGATGTACTGGGGGGTAATTCATTCCACCACAAACATGTGTACGTATTCGTTTTTAATATATACGGCGCAGCCGTATTTGGTCGCTTGTGTCTCAGCGTAGCATGTGAAGCCTGCAAAGTGGATCCCGTCACCGTTTTCTAAAGGGCATTCTGCAATTGCTATTATTTTTCGTTTGAGTTTCATGGAGGACTCAGCTAGCTCTGTGACAAAGTTCATGGACCCGCCGACGTTGTGGTATATAATACCAGTGGTCACCATATTTATTCGGCTGGAGGGGGGGTGGTCTCCTTTGGAGGTTGGATGGCTGGGCTTCGCGCCCTGGTCCTGGTGGGGCAGTGTCGGTCACCTGTGAAGCGTGATATTTCTTCGCAGCTGGTGCATTTTCAGACGGTGTGGGAGCAGGGTTTACCTTTGCCTGCCGTGCAGGATAGGGCGTCGCAGTGGTGGTCTTTGGTGTGGTTGGTTTAGTAGCAAAACTTGCACCTGGCCTGGAGACGGCAGTGGGCTGCGTGGTGTCCGAATTGCAGGCATCTCTCGCAATGGGTGGAGATGTCTTTGCAGATGTATTTCCGGAGGAGCACCTTTCCCCGGATCGCGCCAGGTAGGGTCTGTTCCGGGTGAGCTGGTCCCTGACCCACTCTGTGGCTTGTACTGCCACCATGATGGATGACTTTTTTTTTCGCTTAACAGCGCCGAGGGGGACCTGAGCCATTTAGGTCTGTCCATGAGTCTGAATCCCGGGTTGAAGTCGGTGATTTCGCCTTCCAGCTCGGACCATTTTTCAGAGTTGAGATCCCAGTGCTCTGGGGTCCAGTCCTGGTCTCCGAGGGGTACGCGGTCGATTACGATGTTGACCATTGCGACGTCGAGGGAGATATCGAAGCCGAAAATGTCCAGGTCATTGAGGGCCTTAGTGATTTCTCTGGTGTCACGTAGGGCTAGTTCTCCGGGGAGGTTTTCCATGGTCGTGAGGACCAGTTCGTCCTGTCTGTTGTATTTGGCGTATGCGAACTTGGTGTTGGTGGCGCTGTTTACCGCGTCTCTTATGTGTGCTGGGGTGAGGCCGGCTTTACCCACTCTGCGGTTCTTCACACTGGAGCGGATGATGAGTCTCCTTTGTCTCGCGTGGGGGGTGGAGGGTGCTGAGGGTGCCTGTTGGGGTTGGGTGTTAATACCTTATCCTTTAGCGTTGTTCCTTTTTCTGGCGGGTGCGAGTCTGAAGCCGTCTAGGTCGATGCCTGTGGCCGTAATGGCCGCCCAGGTCTCCTTGATGGCGTTGTTGGTGGGGGCGTTGGTGGTGGTGGTGGTGTTGGTGTTGGGGGGGGGAGGTACATTGTCACGGTTGTTGTTTGTTGTTGGGGCCTTAGGGTTGTTGTTGTGGCTGGTTGGCCGCTGGAGGATTTGGATGGTGTTGGGGTTGGGGTTCCGTTGTTGTTGTTGTTGTTGTTGTTGTTGGGGTTTGGGGTTGCTGTTGTTGTTGCCAGCGGTGTTTCTCCCAGTTAGGAGGCGATTTTCCATTGCCTTGAGCCGCAGCTCGAATCTGTTTTCCATGTCGGCCATGATGGCGAGCATAGCGGCGTGGGTAATGGGGGCGTCAAGGACGTTTTGCGGTATGCCGGTGGGGTTCGGGGTGTTGGGGGTATTGGTGGGGCTGGTGGTGTTGGTAGAGGAGAAGGAGGAGGAGGAGGAGGGTGTGGTGGCTTGTTGCTGTGGTGGTGCTGCTATTAGAGGGGCGGCGCTTTTCCCCTTGTTTTTTGTCATAGTGGCGGATTGCTGTGCCAGGTTCCATATGTCCTTGGCGTGTCTATGGTACGGGGTTTCTGGGGTAAAGTTACCTGAGTCTGTGCCTGGGACCGTAGATGGCCGGTGAGGTGGGGGGAGAGATGAGAATCTGACTCTTCTTTCTTCGGGTGGGCTGGAGTCGGGTGCGTGGATGCTGTCCCCTATTCCTGTGCCGTCGGTGTTTTGGCCTCCTCCGAGGGTCATGGCGGTGTCCTGGGTGCTTCCCTTGTCCGTGCTCTGGGTGTGTGCCACTAGGATGTCGGGTGAAGGTGTGGCGGTGGGGG
>Ga0307507_10008101_pt1 | contig 14769 bp, 15 predicted proteins | sample 7_EM_MG_FD_207223 | JGI IMG/M metagenome (GOLD analysis project Ga0307507, IMG submission 207223) | Populus trichocarpa ectomycorrhiza microbial communities from riparian zone in the Pacific Northwest, United States - 7_EM | ecosystem: Host-associated > Plants > Roots > Unclassified | place... | reverse complement strand
CCCGAACTCTTGTACCGAGATTGTGATTGTGTGTGTGTGTGTTAGTGAGTGAGTGTTAGGTGTTTAGGGTTTTTCCCGAGGCACTTGATCCTTGTTTCGCATTTTGCGCACTTTCACGTTCATCCCCATGCAACGTGTATCAGTGGACTCACTTGTGTGCATCCCCCCTATCTGCCAATGCAGCCAGCACTGCAAGCACATGGTCAGGCTGCAGCCAACCATCAATCAGGGTATTAATCTTGGACACTGACTATCTTAGACACTGTCGTTTCTGTAGATATGTCAATTACATTTTGCTTCATGAGTATTTGGCAGCAGACAGTGACAGTGAACTCATATACGGACAGTGCACTTCCAACTGACAATGGGTCTACAAATGTTCAGACAATACAGGCAGCGCCGGTGACACTGTAAGTGTCAATGAGCCGTGGTTACTGCCTATACCATACAAAGATCTGCTGTGATCCAGTTCCAGATTTGGATTTGAGTGTGAGTTTGCGCTTCTAATCTGTCTTGAAGGCCTATTTCACACATCAAAAGAATGGGCCTTAAAGGTAATTTGCCACTTTGAACTGTCACGCCTGGGGTGGCCATCATTGGATATTGTCAGGCACATTCATCAGTGATGGTCAGATGTCATCAGGCCCTGAGATGATGACCAATATGGATTACCATACTGAGCTCCAGAATTTGCAGAAGTCCTCCATAACCTTTGTCAATAATCAACAATGTCCTAGACCTCACAACCCAATTCTATTTCAATCCCTACAGAGACATAGATACATTTTCTGTCTTTAAATGTCCATTGCACTAAATTAATAATAAAAGCCCTTTGGATCTCAAAACATTGATTGGTTGACTACAAAAACATGATAACTGTCTATGAGAACCTTGTAGCACTGATAGACACTGTAGTGCATGTCAGCAGCTACAGACCCACTGATTGATGGGGTGGCACCTCTGTCAGCCCTGTTGCACAATGCAATGGACTGACAGCCTACAGACAACAACAACAACAACAACAACCACCGACCTGTGGTAGGTTCAGTGTTGCGGTTCTGATGAACTTTGAGCTCAGGCACTCGTCTCTCATTGATAGTCAATTGCTCAGTACCACCCTGAATCTTGGGTCAGGTTTCAGCACACCAACACACACATTTTTTACCCATATCCACCACACCTTTCCTGGCCCATGACTGAGTTTCCTCTCACCTCCAATCTTCCTCCTTTTCAACCTTGCACTCCCCTTCGCACCACTAGTAATCACAGCTCAAAGCAACTTCTCTTCATCTTCCCTTATTGCTGCCATCTTCCCCACCCACCTCCAGTGCAGCTTGTGCTTGCTTTCACCTCAGCCACCAAAAGTCTCCCCAGATTCACCTCACAGACTCAGTTCAAGAAAGAAAACACGTTCATCACACATGCACTTGCACCCAACAAACTCTTCACCCAAATTCATTCAATGTCATCCAACCCACTCAACTCACATCCATCCATCTCCAATTCTGTACACTCCCTAAAATCTGCACACTCCACTTCCACCTCCCTTACAATGGCCTGGTCAACCCAGGGATATCTTACCCTATGCTGTCACCTCGTTCTTGACAGTCAAAGTGTTTGAACACTGGAATATGGAGACCTTACATAATTGTTCTTAGTATGACCACTCTACCTTTCATCATGCCAACCCAATCTGCTGTAGGCTGTCCTACCTCAGCCTAGTCACACATTTGCTACCTTCATTCACTGATCTGTCAAGGCACTCTTTTTAGTTTACCTTAGTCTCTTAGTAGACATAGGCAGGTGTCTTATTGTAACAAAGGACCCCTGAAATTCATGTCAGATCCCTGATCTGTATCCAGAGGAAAATTGAAGAAATTTTAAAAAATCCCTAAGTAAAATCTCCAGATAAAAATTGCCTAAGCTAAGGGGGGCCTGATCTAAGTCTGGATAAAAATTGGACAAAGTGAATACATTCCCCCTTTTTTGACCCCAGCAAGACCACAAATTATTCAAAGTTCTCAATTTGCATCGAAAGGACGTAAAGTTGGTGGTCGAGGCATTGAGTGGGAAGAAAAAGGCCACTTACAATGTTGAAATGGGAACAGATGACAAGTAACATTAGATACTACTGTACTAGGTCAAAATTTAATGTCTTTGGGTGCCAGGAGCCTGGCCTGCACAGAAAAAAAAATAAACATACAGAGACTATACCTGAGGTAATGTCCAGATAAATTTTTGGAAAACCCCATGTCTGATCCTGCATCTGGAGGTATTTTTGGTAATTCTGTCCAGAGAAAAATTGCCAAATTTGATGATTTTTGGATCAGGGATCTAACATGAATTTCCAGGGTCCTTGTAACAATTGTAACAATCTGCATGATGATGACATCTGCCAAGTTATTGATGCCTATGACAGGTACAATCACCTACTGATCTAACCAGTGATCTATCAGCAAAAACATTTTTTCCTGATGGATTCTTCCTATTGCTCCATATATGACCTTAGTTCCGTAGGATGCAAGTTTAAGGAAGTGAGGTCCTCTAGTGAGGATTCTGTTCATGTTCAGATTGAAAGTCAACTGGATCAGCCTGAAGACAAAGCAGTGATAAAACATACAATAGCCTTTGAGCAGAGAAATCCCCTTGTCCTGCACTTCCCATTCACAACTGCTCATTCCTGCAATTGACCTTGGCTGGAATTTTGCGCAAAAAGGGTTGTTCGAGTTAGACAATGTTGCAAATGCTGTCTCTGACCCTCCACTCTTGGCTTGGACAATGATGTGTCCTCGATTAGGATGTCTACGTTCATCGTCGGTTGCCATAGATCCTCCCTCCCCAAGGCGAAACATCCTAGGATGCAAATCATTCCACTGTTCAACATTGATGAAAAAGATGTTGCCACCATCAGTTGCGTGGTTTATGTGGTTGTCCACAAATGTTTGGTGCCTTCTGTGGTTGAATGGCATTGGGCAGACAAGCCCAGTTGCAAGGAACTTTGCAAAATAGGTCCTATATGTCAGCAAGTGGACTCATTCAAACTAATTCTTCACGAACCCTATCACCATTTTACTGTGGGATCCCCCAACATGAACACGGCATAGCGGAGTGAACTGGGTTGAATGGCCATGGCAAATTTGAGAAAGGAAGTTGAGATCTGAGTGACAACCCCTGACCTTGCCCTGACCACCCTTCAAATTGGGGATTGTCTGACCCCCCAGAGAGTTGGCTACTAGCCTTGGGGCTATTAGCCCCAAGGCTTGTTGTACTTGTTTGCACCATTCACTGATGGGCCACGAGGCTACATAGTACCTGGGAGTGATCACGGGGTTATTCGGCAAAGCCCATCAGCTCATCAGAGACTCTGCTCACACAACAACTTACATAGATTTTTTACTGGAACTACCCTACATCATATATGTCTCAAATAAATTTCTATGAATTATCAAAACAAAGGATACTTTCAAATTTTAGTGAAAGATATCCCATTTTTTCTGAAAATGTGGATGTGGAGTGATGGAATCAACACCACCAAACAGTTGCCAAATGGAGTGTTAGCGCTGTATATGGTAAGTATTGTTGCTGTGCCATATGATGGTAATGGACAGTAATGGACTTCACAAGGAATAAATTTACATTGCCCTGATACAAATGCATAGTGAAAGTTGTAAAGAAGAACTTACAAAGAGCTATGCATCAACCAATTAGCACAAAACTTGCAAGTAACTAATCTGGCACCCAACTTAAGCATGATGTGGCAACAAAAAATTTGTGTATTTAATGTATCTAATAATTCTTAATAAATCGTATATATGTGGAACTGACAAGGGGGTGGCGGAACATGGAATTTACATATACAGTCACAATAAAAATTAAGGCCCCATTTCTCAACCCCCCCCCTCCCTACCCCCCCAAATCTGGTATGTTCTTCCCACCCTCCTATGTTTTTCTTAGAAGGAACCATCAGCTATTGGCAGCCGTCACTGCCAAACATCCTTTACCAATGACAATGACAGTGATGACTTAACAGCGCTGTGTCAATGGCACCTTCTCCCACCCTCCATGCTCACTGAGTTCGTCGACTGGCCTGGCGCCATGCCAACCACCCATGTGCCTGATGTCAACCTCATCATCACCTTCAGGGCATCGTGCCCAGTGTCTCTAAACACACACGTCAGGATGTGCACAAGGCTGAGCAGCGGTACACGTGGCTTATCAAGACTCTCACTTATGCCAGCCTCAAGGCTGTTGGCTGACAAGGAGAAGCCCTCGGCCATCCCCTCATCTTTGCAATGTGTTCAGAGGATCATCTTCATAATCTTATCAGGCGAGAACAGTGAATGTCGTTGTTGTCTTTGATTGTGGTATATACAATTATGCGAAGTACAAAGTTAGAACTTAGATTGTATTTGTCTAATGTGTACTGACCCATAAAGTTATTCATAGTACCAGTACTAATAGTAGTACTATCTGTGTTCTTCCATCTGACTTTAAGATTTTATTGAAAATTACTGTAGCATTTCATTCAATTCCATGGTCATGCATCATGCGGCCCTCCCAAATGCCGAAATGTAACGGATGTCACAGAGATTTTGGGCAAGTGTCAAAATCATTTAGGAAGTCAAAAAAAACCTCAAGAAAGGCCTAAAAATCCCGAAAAAAATTGTACACAGCCTTTTTCGCTCTGTCTACATTTATCTGGTTAAATTTTGAATCCAATCTATTGTTATCATCATTCTGTGAGACATCCACACTGGAGGTGCACCCCCATGCCAAACACCTGTCTACATTCACATCGATTTCACCCAGCAAATATGTACTTTACTGTTTCCAATGCTACGTATTGTGGCACATTTATCTGTTCTATATCCTTGTTGACAGGGCTGGTGCAGCTGCAGTAACACTGCTCACCAAAGAAATTCCTCTCAGGCTTCTGGTCGAAAAAAAAGCTGATGTCACGATGGATTCCAAAGGTTGCCAAAATCAAATTTTCGACAACCCTGTCACGTGTCACGGGGCCTGTCGAATTGAATGAAATGCTACAGTACTGACTGAATATGTGTACAACTTACCAAAACAAGCTCCAAGGGTCCTGTGGTAGTGTTGCAGACCATTGAATGATTTTTAGCAGCAAGGTCACAAAAAAATTTAAGGCCTCTGGTGGACACCCCCTCCCCCCCCCAACCCTATATACGGGATCCACGTTCCACCACCCCCTTGGGAACTGAATGTTTCCGAGCAGTGTGATAATTGCAGGAGGGAAACGGAGACGCGACGTCAATGCGACGGATGCGATGGACCCATCACTCCATCACATTCAGTTGTGGCCACACGTGAGGGCCTCAGCAGTGTTTTCCGAGGGAGCCTCAGGGCTATTACAGCTGTTTTCAGAAGGGTTGGCACTCACACGTCATTTTCTAAAACATGAGCAAATTTGCTACTTAGTTAATTTAGCTTGTTTGCTGGGCCAGCAACTGTTCTGGTTCAGCCAAAGCGGAATGTAATTAGTTTACAAACTATTTTTCTTCCCTGGTCCCCGAATTTTTCTCTTTGGTGGTGCCGGCACCTCTTCAACGTCCTCGCTCACACCACCATACTCCCTATCCAACTCGGCTTCGTGACATCGATGTAGTGACATGTCTAGTATATCATATTAGTCAAACGATCGTTTCAAGAAAAGAAGGAAGCATGTACGGAGTACTGCGACAAGAGCTCCAGAACAGTCTTGAAGTTGCTGTTCATGTAAGCTTCGTTCGATCAACTCCCGAATATACAGCTCCTGCTCAATATAAGCCCCAAAGACCAAGTTCTCAAGAACCCGGCTCTTGATTGCCGAATGACAGAAGCTGGCAAGAGTGCAGAGGGTGCCAAAGATCGCGATATCACCCAGGGCTATAAGCTACATCCACCACGTCAGAGGATAATCATAACCCAGTCAGACAGACGAACCTTGCCAACCCAATCCCCCAAATCCTTTGCTAGGCCCAACTTCAAAAAGCACTGTGCAACCTTCTTGTAGTTCTCTTGCCCTAGATACAATAGCGCGCTCGCTAGGTCTAGCTTAGATTGATAGGTGTCCCTTTCTGCTGATGATCCGCTTCCAAGAGTGCCCTTTTTCTTCGCTGCACCGGCAGCGGTGGTGGCCATCACCAAATCGCCGCTGTTGTTGGATGATGAGGCTGCGGTGGAGTCGAGAACTGCATCTGCTTTGAAAATGTATGTTGTTAGATGACCCCCTGTTGACCTATATAAGTCACCCAAATCACGATGGGCCATCTTCACCATCATTCAGTCTCAGAAATAACCTTAGAACAAAGCAAGGACATACCCTAATGCTCTCCTTGATCATGTTATTGCTTCAAGTCTTTAGTTCGACTTCCAACTTTGTCCGCTCCACCTGATTTTTTGCGATTATCTCGTCCATCCACTTTGTGTCGAGCTGTGCAAGGTCCAGTGGGTTTGGAAGGGGCATACCAAGCGTGTTGCTCGTCTGCTCGTACGCTGTTAAGAGTGCCTGGTACAAGGTGGGGTTGCGCGATTGATAGATGTGCTGCACACAGAGCTGGAAGGCCTCCGTCGCGATTGAGGGACAGATGCTGACAATGCATTGGTTGCACTAGGCATATTACAGGAAGGTACAAGATAGGGAACTGCTACCAGGGCAAGATTGCCACAGGCAGAGATGACCGTAGACCGTAGACGCAGAACGGGCGACCAAATTTGATCAATTTCTCACACTTTCAAAATGACGTGTGAGTGCCAACCCTTCTGAAAACAGCTGTAAGAGCCTTGAGGCTCGTAGCCAGGTCAGCGGGTGGTTCGACATTCTGTCGAGTTGAGGTTGAGTTGAGGTCCCGTCCATGTGGTCCAGGTTTCAGTTGCCTGCTCTCTCTTGCTCTCTACTCAATCTCTACTTATGTAAGGTGTTTCAGGCTGTTTCTTACTGCGCATAGCAGACCAGAATTCAGTACACGACGCTCCATCCTTTCGACCTCGAGGGCTACATCGCCAACTATAGGTAAGTCATTGTTCCTCCTCATCCTCATCGTTGTGCTGACCACCATCCAAGACCGAACTGTCATCGACCGCCTCATCCACGTTGTCAGCATCTGTCCCTCAATCACGACGGAGGCCTTCCAGCAATGTGTGCAGCACATCCATCAATTGCGCGACCCCACCTTGTACCAGGCAGTCTTAACAGCATACGAGCAGATGAGCAACGCACTGGATATACCCCTTCCAATCCCGCTGGACCTCCCCCAGCTCGACACAAAGTGGATGGACAAGATAATCGTGAAAAATCAGGAGGAGCAGACAAAGTTAGAAGTCGAACTAAAGACTTATAGCAATAACATGATCAAGGAGAGCATTAGGGTATGTGCTTGCTTTTTTCTAAGGTTCTTTCTGAGACTGAACGATGGTGAAGATGGCCCATCGCGATTTGGGTGACTTTTATAGGTCAATGGGGGACTATGCCACTTCCCTGAAACATTACACCAAATCACGTGAGTTCTGCGTGACCAGCCAGCATGTCCTCGACATATGTCTTTCAATACTTGAGGTATGGGTAATTGAGTCTACACCGTTCCCAATTTTGGACGCTGATTCTGTTCCCTTCAGCTCATGATCGAACAATGCAACTACTCTCATCTAACAACTAACAACGTACGTTTTCAAAGCAGACGTGGCTCTCGACTCCGCTGCATCCACGCAGCCTTGTCATCCAACAACGGCGGCGATTTGGCGATGGCCACCACCGCTGCCAGTGCAGCGAAGAAAAAGGGCACTCTTGGCAGCAGATCGTCAGCAGAAAGGGACACCTATCAATCCAAGCTAGACCTAGCGAGCGCGCTATCGTATCTAGGGCAAGCGAACTACAAGAAGGCTGTGCAGTGCTTTTTGAAGTTGGGCCTGGCGAAGGATTTGGGGGGTTGGGTTGGCAGGGTTTGTCTGTCTGACTGGGTTATGATTATCCTCTGATGTTGTGGATGTAGCTGATAGCCCCGGGCAATATCGCGATCTTTGGCACCCTCTGCACTCTTGCCAGCTTGTCTCGTTCGGCAATCAAGAGTCAGGTTCTTGAGAACTCAGTCTTTGGGGCTTATATTGAGCAGGAGCCGTATATTCGGGAGTTGATCGAAGCTTACATGAACAGCAACTTCAAGACTGTTCTGGAGCTCTTGTTGTGGTACTCCGTACGTGCTTCCTTTTCTTGAAACGATCGTTTGACTAACATGATGTATTAGACCCGTCACTATGTCGATATCCACCTCTGCCCCCACGTACATGACCTGACGAACCTTATTCAGAACTGGGCCGTGGTGCTCTATTTCCAGCCCTTCGCCACTATCAAGCTCGAGCGGATGAGCACTGCTTTTGGGTGGACCGTCGAGGAGGTTGAGCAGCAAGTCGTTGCATTGATACAGAGTGGGGCTATACAAGCCCGGGTTGATAGCCAGAACAAGGTCAGGTTCCTTTGCCTCTCTGTTACCATCGGACCACATACCAACGCTGTTGGATAGATCTTGCAAGCCAAGAAGACAGATTATCGTGCAGAGCTGTTTGCACGTACTATTAAAGCTGGGAAGAGTATGCAGGCGACGAATAGGAAGTTGCTTTTGCACATTCGGTTGTACGTTATTCGATTGATTTGTTCTTGCTCTACCGGGTTCTGACGTTTTGTGGCTACATAGGCAACAGGCGGATTTGATCATTAAGCCTCCCAAGGGAAGCGCTCATCACAATGCTTTGACTGAGTTCCTCCAGAGCGGAGGGGATTGATTGGTTTCGCTGTGCATCCAAATTGTACTACATACATACTCACTTCAACATGCACATTCGAGCATCATTGTGTGCAGAAAGGCACTCTCCAGCTCACTCATTGTGCCGCTATATACATGCAGGTTATTCGAAAGGAAACTCTCCTTTATCGTCGTGATGTTGAGGACTGTCATATGTAACGCTGTTGTTATTCTTTTCAGTTGTTTAACACACTGAACGAACCAAGTACAATAAGATATGTTACCTTGAATACAAGTATGTACTGTCCTGGATTCCTACCTCACAGATCTAGCGGATTCAGCCCATCCTCTAGATCTTACTGCCCCCTACCAGTCGGCAAGACCTTCATCAAGTGTTCCAGATTTGCTGGGTTCCGCCAAAGGTCAAGGTGAGATGTGATTCGCCGAGTCTTTCCATCTGAGAGATTAACATAGGACTCGTTCAGAAGAGGACAATCACAAAACCAGCCTTACTTTGACTCCTGTTGCAGGACCAGTCTCGACGAACACTCAAAGTCAGATCTCGGATTGGAAGGCGACTGCAAAAGAGGGTGTTAAAGTGGCTGGGCGGTTCATGGAAATGCTCCTGAAGAAGGTGCCAGGATGTGTCACTATGAATCCGGTCCAGATGGCATTCTCCATCGCTAAAGTGATCATCGAAATAAAAGATGTGGGTTGTCGTTTCTTATCTTGGGCACTGGCTGACTATTATCAGGCAGTTGGAAGCAACAAAGACGAGCTTGTACAACTTCTCGAAGAAACGGCAAGCAGACTCCTGACTGTGGAGAGGATGGTAGTTAGCAGTAAGGCCGCCGAAAAGGCGATGGAGAATCTCAAGAAGTACGTCATCTTTCGTGCACCAATAGGATATCATAAGGAACATGTCACCATCCAGGATCCTTGGGGAAGAAATGAAGAAATTAAAGGACCTCGCCAATAAATCACTGGCTATAAGGATACTAGACAATGAAGTGCACGGGACGAAGATCCGGCAAATTTTTCAACGAGTGGAAGGTGCGACAAAGTCCTTCTTTGTGTGTACCATTATCATTATATAAGGTTATGTATATTCACTTTCGTCATTCCCAGCTCGAAATAGCGACCAGCATCCAGCAAACGGCGAGTCAGATACACAACGATATCAAGGTAAGTATTTAACATTCCCGGCCTGTAACCCGCACTGATTAATTGGATAGAGAATGGCCCTGGATCGTTTACATCCCTCCGAGAAGGCTGACCACAAAACCGTTCTCGAAGGGCAAGGCCTGAAGCGTGAAGCATGCACAGATGGCACACGTGTCAAGATACTGGAGGACATCACCAAATGGGCTAACGATCGCTCATTGGCCAGCCCGTGTGTCTTCTGGCTGACCGGTCAAGCTGGGTCGGGCAAAACCACCATTGCGTATACCATAGCCAAACTGTTCGAGAAGGACGCCGATTCTAACCAACACACCCTCTTGGGCAGCAACTTTTTCTGCTCACGACAATTCCAAGAAACGCAAGTCCAGACCCATATCCTTCCCACCATCGCCTACGAGCTTGCTCGTAAATGCAAATCATATGCAGATGCCTTGCATGTTGCGGACAAATTTGATTCCATCAAATTCAATGTAACCACCCAGCTGTGGGATCTTCTTGTCGGACCTTGGCAGCAGTCCGAAGGTACACGGGATTTAGAACCACTCCTATACCTCATTGTCATCGATGCTCTTGATGAGATCGAGGGCGAAAGAGGATGGGCTTATCTAGGTGACCTACTCAACACAATCGACAAATATGACCTAAGAGGTCTCAAGTTTCTTGTGACAAGCCAGTCAGATCCTGAACTCGTTGAGCGCTGCAAGACATTCACGTCTGAGGCTGTCTGTCGTCTCCAAGATGTGCCAATCGAGGAGGCCAGGTCAGACATCAGGATATACTTGAAAGACAAGCTGAAGAAACTTGATGGCACTCCTGAACTGACCGAGCTTGAGCGGCGGGCTGATGGTCTCTTCATCTATGCTGCAACTGCGGTGAAGTACTTGACCCCATGTCGCTCAATCACTGTTCATGAGCAGACAGAGATGCTTGAAAACCTCCTTTCCAAGTCATACGAACCAGTTTCCGTGAGCGACGCTACATCCTTGATTGATGAATTGTATTGTCAAATTATATGTGACACCTTTTCGCCTTTGAAGGGAGACTTCTTGATTCACAGGTTGCACATCCTTTATACCTCCCTATGTACAGCTGAACACATGTCCACCTCCACCGTTGCTGCACTCGTCGCGGACAGCAATGATGAAGTTGCAAAGGCTGTTCTGGACGATCTCCATGCTGTGCTTTATTCCCGAGACAATCAAATTTTTTGGTACCATGCCTCCTTTCCTGATTTCATTTTTAATCCAGCACAGTCAAACTTCCACATCGGAGAGAAGGACTTTGCATTTTCATGCAATGAATCTTCCCATCACAATCTTCTCGGCGAATCTTGCTTCCACATCATGAACTCTGGTTTGCGATTCAACATCAGCAATATACCATCATCCTTCCTGTTCCACAGTGATAACGCCGTGCTGGCTGAACAGGTTGACAAAACCATCAGTGCCGTTCTGAGGTACTCATCTCAGCACTGGACTCACCACTTGCCCTCGCCCCAGTCGATCAATATCGATAATCTCCTTCACTGCATTTCGGAGTTCCTCCAAATTCGTGTCCTGTTCTGGATTGAGGCCATGAACCTGCTTGGATTATGCAATCAGTGTACTCCGATGCTTCAACGTGCACGTCAGTGGGTGTTGAAGGTATGGATCGTAAAGTTTGAAGTGTACTGCACCAACTAATGCTGTCAGTCAGTGTGGGAACAAATATTCGGAATTGGCATGTGACGTTGGTGAAGCTGCCAATTTTGCTACTTATTTCACTGGGAGCCCAGCTGCCGAATCGACACCGCACCTGTATATCTCGGCATTGGCAACATGGTCACAGGACACCAGTCTCTCTCGGAACTGGAAAAGCCAATTCTCTCGCATCCCTGCCTTTACGCATACCAAAGGTAGTGTTGATCTGCCATTGATGGCAGTATCAAAGTGTCCTACACCTCCCCCACTCTGACACATGTGATGTTACGCTTTCCGGGCCGTTCATGTACAACAATAGTCCGACATCCAAAAACGGATGTTTGTTTACAAAGACAAACCTTTTTTTTACAAGTTTTCGCTACCCAGTGTGTTATTTGAAATTTCATGTACTCAGAGGTACTACACAAACGCGAGAGGGCAGGGGAGAATGGTATTAATTAGAACAAAAAAAAAACCCGCCCCCACACAAAACACAGGGGAGAGGATCATGCCGTTGTCCTGGTACATCAATGCTGTTGTCTCCTCCTCCTTGTTGTCACCGTTTCCCCATCCCTGTCGTCATCCTCGTATCTGCTACTTCTTCCCGTCATCCCCGGCCTTCCTGCTCCCCGTTTTCACCCAGTGAACAGTTCCTCGCAACGGCGGTTGGGGGTCCGGTGGTGGTGGTAGTGGTGGTGGTGATGCATCATCCTCATCCTCACCTTCCCCTAGTCATCGTGGTTGTCGCACAGTTGGAGGTGCTGGGTCGTCACCTATTGTTCTGTTGTTGTTTTCCTCGTCATTGTCCACCCTGTAGGCAGGGGCTCGCAGCGGTGGTGTGGGCGTAGGGTGGATGATGTTGTTGAGGATGGTGGTTGATGGTGGGAAATGTTTGTTTGTTTGGTAACCTGTTGTTGTCAACAGAACACATAAATCACGTGGTGTATTGATTTGTAAGATATTCCTTTCAAGGAAATGTCAGAGTGGGGGAGGGCTAGGTCAGTTGCGGTATCAGCTGGGGTACCAATCACATCAGTCGCGTTTTCGAGTGATGGGACACGGATTGTGTCTGGCTCGGGTGACAACTCTGTGCGGGTGTGGGATGCGTCGACAGGTGTGGAGCTGAAGGAGCTGAAGGGCCACACTCATCTGGTCAATTCAGTCGCATTTTCGAGCGATGGGACACAGATTGTGTCTGGCTCGAATGACAAGTCTGTGCGGGTATGGGATGCATCGACAGGTGTGGAGCTGAAGGAGCTGAAGGGCCACACTAAGTGGGTCTCATTTTCGAGTGATGGGACACGGATTGTGTCTGGCTCGGAGGACAACTCTGTGCGGGTGTGGGATGCATCGACAGGTGTGGAGCTGAAGGAGCTGAAGGGCCACACGAGTTGGGTCAATTTGGTCACATTTTCGAGTGATGGGACATGGATTGTGTCTGGCTCAAATGACAAGTCTGTGCGGGTGTGGGATGCATCGACAGGTGTGGAGCTGAAGGAGCTGAAGGGCCACACTGATTCAGTCAGATCGGTCGCATTTTCGAGTGATGGGACATGGATTGTGTCTGGCGCAGATGACAAGTCTGTGCGGGTGTGGGATGTGTCGACAGGGATTTTGAGTGATGTTTTGATTGGTGATGAGTGCTTTGCTTGGCATCTGGCAGACTCAAACTGGATTATCTCTTCTCAGGAGCAAAACCCCCTTATTTGGGTGCCACAAGATGCTGGATTGTGTACACCTGACAATATTCTCATCATCTCTCAGTCTGGCTTTGCTACAGTTTACTTTCACCAGTCTATGATTGGTGTTGATTGGGTTCACTCTTATACACCGATGCATGCACAACAAGCAGAGCTGGTTATCAGTGGGGATTGATTGTTGTCATTGTGCATCCAAATTATATTATATACATGCCTACCTCAACATGTGTGTTGGAAAATCTCTGCATACAGAAAGGACCTGTCCAGCTACACCCACAATTTTGTAGCAGGTTACATTAGGCCCCCACTGCAAACTGCAGCAGTGAACACACACAACCCCATGAGCTTTTATTTTCATCTCTGCAAAGCTTGTCAAGGCTATATCCCAAACCAAGCCATCTCAAGCACTGATCTTCCAAGCGGTGTTAGTGCTGGCTCATTCACAACACCATCTCCATCCTGCAGCTTTTCTCATTTGACAGGGGTGGTGCGACATGGATCCAACGTTTCTAGAGCTTCAGCATTGAACATCATACCAGAATCTTGACCAAAGCACTGTCCCAGTTGTGCACCACCATACATTTTCACGAAGCGAGCTTGCATCATCTTATAAGCCTCCTCAAGTGGCCCAAGGACAAGAAGAACCTCCTTTGGGATGCAGATCCCTGTGCCCTGAAGGTGATGATGAACTGACCTAGCCCTCCCCCACTCTGACATTTCCTTAAAAGGAATATCTTACAAATCAATACACCATGTGATTTATGTGTTCTGTTGACAACAACAGGTTACCAAACAAACAAACATTTCCCACCATCAACCACCATCCTCCACAACATCATCCACCCTACGCCCACACCACCACTGTGAGCCCCTGCCTACAGGGTGGACAATGGCGAGGAAAACAACAACAGAACAACAGGCAACAACCCAGCACCTCCAACTGTGCAACAACCACAATGAATAGGGGAAGGTGAGGACGAGGATGACACATCACCACCACCACTACCACCACCACTGGACCCCCAACCACCATCATGAGCAACTGTTCACTGGGTGAAAACAGGGAGCAGGAAGGCTGGGGATGACAGGAAGAAGTAGCAGATACGAGAATGATGACAGGGATGGGGAAATGGCGACAATGAGGAGGAGGAGACAACAGTGTCAATGTAGCAGGACAACGGCATGATCCTCTCCCCTGCGTTTCATGTGGGGGTGGTTAGTTATGCCTCCGCTCAGCTCCACTTGGCTTCAGCTCAGCTCAGACCCTGAGCTGCCATTTCCAGCTTCACAGCTGAGCTGAGCTATTGTTATTGCAGCTTGCTCAGGGCAGCTTCAGCTCACTTTTAGCTAAGCTGATAGCTCACCCTTAACAAGCAGGTGCCTCGGAAAATAAACTAATTCTGTGCTGGAAACTTCAAAAACCATTCCTAATAGCATTATGTGAATATTGTGTGATGTATTCTTTGC
>Ga0307507_10008100_pt1 | contig 14771 bp, 1 predicted proteins | sample 7_EM_MG_FD_207223 | JGI IMG/M metagenome (GOLD analysis project Ga0307507, IMG submission 207223) | Populus trichocarpa ectomycorrhiza microbial communities from riparian zone in the Pacific Northwest, United States - 7_EM | ecosystem: Host-associated > Plants > Roots > Unclassified | place... | reverse complement strand
CAGAGCTTCGTGCAGAGCTTCGTGCAGAGCTTCGTGCAGAGCTTCGTGCAGAGCTTCGTGCAGAGCTTCGTGCAGAGCTTCGTGCAGAGCCTCTGTCGCAGAGCTTCTGCAGAGCTTCGTGCAGAGCTTCGTGTAGAGCTTCGTGTAGAGCTTCGTGCAGAGCCTCGTGCAGAGCCTCGTGCAGAGCCTCTTGTAATTAGCATATAACTTAAATAATATATTACATTACCTCAATTGCATATTAAGGAATGTATAAGTTGGTCAACTGCGTATTATTTAACTTTTAAATATGTTAAATTGGTTAATGGCGTATTATTTAACTTATAAATATATCAAATTGGTCAATTTGCAGGTTAATTGCGTTCGTTTAACTTTTAAATATGTCAAGTTGGTCAACTGCGTGTCATTTAACTTTTGAATGTGTCAAGTTGGTCAACTGCGTGTCATTTAACTTTTGAATGTGTCAAGTTGGTCAATTGCGTGTCGAGTTAGTCAAATTGCATGTCAATTACGCGAAACGCGCTTAGCAAAGTCGACTTGAAACCTAGCCTGCGAATATTTTCCCGATGTAAGATCTCTCTAAGTTATATCTAAAACGCTTAAACGAAATATATACAGCCTATCTGCGTTAGGATGTCCTATTAAGCGGGTTAAATAGCTAGACCTAGATCTATTAGTAGTGTTACACTACTTATATATCTACTGGATTGATTACCTCTATAACTTGAATCCTAGCTCTTCTAGAGGTTATGGGGCTGACCTATAGGATAGAGGTACTGTCAACAGCTTTCTGTAGAAAAAGTACCTTTACTGGCTTAAGGCTCTTAGCCTCTATAAAAGCATGCTAAAAGGGGTAGTGTTAATGGCGAAACTTAAGGCATTAATCCAGGTAATCTATAAATTAGTAATGCTTTCCTAGTATAATATATGCTAATATAAGCTAGGGAAGAGCAGATGCATCCACCTTAATTAAACTAGTTTAAGACGCGTGCCGATTTATTATATCTTATAAGTGGGTAATAGAGAACAGTCCTCTTTAAGCATATACATCCGCACTTATGTTTAGTCTGGAGCGCAGCCTTGTAAGGAGTTATTTTAAGGAGGAAGAATTAAGGTGGATCTTGATAAAGCCGGCTATAGGGGATTAATGGAGTGCCTGTCTCTAGACGCTTGAGGGCTATAGCGATCGGGTCAATTCAGTGGCCTTCTCCCACGACTCGGCCAGGCTCGCGTCGGCATTGAATGACGACACGGTTAAGATCTGGGACGCGAGCAGCGGTGAGTGCCTCGAGACGCTTGAGGGCCATAGCAGTTGGGTCAACTCAGTGGCCTTCTCCCACGACTCGGCCCGGCTCGCGTCGGCGTCGGAAGGCGAGACGGTCAAGATCTGGGATGCGAGCAGCGGTGAATGCCTCCAGACGCTCGAGGGCCATAGCAGTTCGGTCAACTCAGTGGCCTTCTCCCACAACTCGTCCCGGCTCGCGTCGGCGTCGAACGACAACACGGTCAAGATCTGGGACGCGAGCAGCGGCGAGTGCCTCCAGACGCTCGAGGGCCATAGCAATTCGGTCAGATCAGTGGCCTTCTCCCACGACTCGTCCTGGATCGCGTCGGCGTCGTGGGACGAGACGGTTAAGATCTGGGACGCGAGCAGCGGCGAGTGCCTCCAGACGCTCGAGGGCCATAGCGATAAGGTCAATTCAGTGGCCTTCTCCCACGACTCGGCCCGACTCGCGTCGGCGTCGGACGACGAGACGGTCAAGATCTGGGACGTGAGCAGCGGCGAGTGCCTCTAGACGCTTAGTATTGGCAAAGCACTTAACAGCATCTTATTTGACATTAATAACTCATATCTTTATACTGAACTTGGTACTATCAACAGTAGTGCTCTATTAGGTTTAATTACACTTCTAACCACTTTAGAGCCTTATAATCCTTAATATAAAGGCCTAGCTTTGAGTGCAGATAGTATATGGATAACATATAATTTAGAGAACCTATTATGGCTACCTTTAGAGTATCGGCCGTTATGCTTAGCGGTGTTAGGGAAGGCAATTAGTATCGGTGTTAGAGCTGGAAGGGTATAGATATATAAAGTTGAGCTTAACGCATCCTAAGACCTTGGAGCATTTATATAGAGATAACTTACTATCCTATATTTTTTTATTATCTCTATTCTATAGAGGGGGCTGGGGACCAGCTTAAATATATAGCTTACTAATTGCTATAGCGAAGCTTTAAGCATTGTTTACATTATATAATAAGATGGTGTCGCTAGATAAGGTACCAGGTAAGTCCAGTAGATTCTTATTAGCTCGCTTATAAGGTATTTATATAGTTCACATAATTAATACCAAGAGGCATATACACCCCCCTCCTATAAATAAATGTACAGCGTTATACTTATATATTAAATTTATGTAACAGTTCTAGAAAAATACCTAGGGTTATATAAAGCCACTTATACAACTAGATATAACATTTCCAATATAGTCACCCATTGATACTGATTGCTATTAGGCAGTTATCTAGGCGTTAGGCTTACTAGATAGTAAATATCCTCTATATAGGCAATTGCTACTAGGCTCCTCTATACGCTTTGCATTTATTTATAGGAGGGGGGTATAAAGTACCTTACTTATATCTTTTCTCTTTAGACACCATATATAACTTATAATTAACTTAATACATATAACTTATAGAAGAATAAATAACCTTAACCCTAACTTATTAAAAGATTTGTTTATTTTATTTCCCTTATACATTTTCACTATTTGTTTAACTTATACTAGTAGTGTAATAGATAGTATAAGGACCGAGCTCTAGGAGCTATAGGATGGGTATTAATGGAGTTGATTTAATAACTATCTATAATGGTTTAGAGGTTCTAAAGTATAGTTCTTTAGTGCTAAGATATAAGCGATAATCTAACCTAAATAATGTAGCCGTAAGGAATTACTATTCCAAGTACCTAGGGATCATTCCCTTTTAAATAGCTACTTAGAACTACGTTTTTAAAGATTTGCCGCTTAAGCCTTATTAGAAGCAGATAAACGCCTTAATTACGCTAGTAGGGAGGACGGCTGACCCAGCTATAACCTTATAAGGTGGCGAGATCTATAAGTATTCTTAGAGAGTTAAGTTGGTTAACTAGAAGGCATAGCTAAGGTTAAGTTAAATTATAAGGCTATAGGGCTAAGGTCGGCCCGCTTGTTAGGACTGTACACAGCTATAGGTCTAGCAGCTATTATAAGTAAATTATACCATAATAATTATACAGCAAATTGCCAAAATACCACTACGGCTAGTGAGATTTATCCCCCTAATAAGATTTGTCCCCCGCGCTAATTATATATCTACTAGCGTGGAAATAAATTACAGCATATTAGGTATAACGACAGTTTAATATCTTATGCTTATATTAGTTACTTTATATCACTAAGCCTATCCTCTACTAATATCGCTATCTTTTATATAGGCTAAGTCCTATCCAAGTCTCTAAAGCCGTCACTGCTATAGTACGCTTGGGACGTTGTCTAGACACGTCCTAAGACTTAATAAAAGAATTCTAAGCATCGACTTATGTGACGGTGCTAGAGCGCATTACCTGCTAAATTCTGCCACCTGGCATACTGTCTGGTACTATTTAATACTGTCTAGTACTGTTTCTTACCGTTTCTTACTATTGGCTCGTCTACTACTAGCGCCTTAGTGGCTTGCGCTACCTATTTGTTTACATAAGCCCTCGCGGCTACCTTTCCTTCTCCTTAGCTTAGTATCTTTATTAGATAGCAATCCATAAGCTGTTAGCGACTCAGTCAATCGAGGCACGAGCACGGCAAGAGGGTCGCATGCTGTCAGATAATCTGTATTCTCTAAAGGCGTGGGTCACGTGCACGGGTCACGTGCACTGTAAAATCTCTTCGTAGCTCGCAGCCCTAGGGCCCCAACGACATGGACATCAATCAACTATCAAGTCAAGATCATCAATCAATCAACCCATTTCATCAATGAACTGCTCTACACGAACTTCGTGACACATGCAAGCCTGTACGATTGGATTGTCTATAAACGAGGATCCAAAGCTAGAGAAAGGAAGGAGAAGAATAGCAGCGCCGCTCGATATTTTATGCGGTCCTCGAGTCACGTGACTCGCGTCTACCATAATCCACGTCTGCCAAGATCCACCGTTTTCCACCAGCGCCGTAACATAAGCTTTGGTTTAGAGGCATTTATGCGAGCTGTTATATTATACTAAGCTCTCCCTATATTGCCTAGGAAGGCCTTAATAATATCCCACCCTAAAAGAAGACCTTCGTCTGTAATGACGCGTTAACGCGTTATACTTAGACACCAAAAAACTTATACTACTACGCCTGGGAAGGCTCTAACAATATCCTACTTTTAGAGGCTAGACTGTACTTAACCTATACCCCTAGAATTAAAACTAAATTATATAATTCTGATAATCCTTAAGAAGCCGATAATGGTACCTAAAGTAAGCTTATCTAAAAGACCTACCTCTACCTAAGAGGAATATGAGATCTAGTTGGGATTAGAAATTAAAGATAATAATAACGTTATAAATGTATATAAGCAGATTTATGCCCTTGCAGCTAATTAGAAGGTTAATTGTCTTTAAGCCTAAAGTATATAAGAGACTCTAAAGGAGATCCTAGAAAGCCTTACTACCTTATAAAACAGCCCAGCCTCCCCTTTATAAAGCCTTAGTTAACCTATTTACTTAACTAAATATAATATACTAGAGAGTACGGACATAATAATAAAATAATTAAAGTCTGTTAAGCTCCCTAACCCTTAACCGCTATCTAATAAAATAGACCCTACTTTTAAGAATTGGAGGATCTAAGTATAAGGAAAGCTCCGTGTTAACTATAACCATTTCGCCTCTAAGGAAGCTAAAATGCTCTACCTCTTTAGTCAAACTATTAGGGATACCTAGTAATACCTCTAGGCTAAGTTTAAGGACGAGTTACCTGTTTGGTTTATATCTATTAATAAGATAATATAGTATCTGGCTGCTATCTATATTAATCTAAATAAGGTATAGGATGCCCGTTATAACTATAACCGCCTAATAATAAAACTAAACTAATCCTTTGCTAAGTTCTAGACCTAGTTCTTATACCTAGTAGGCAAAGGCTAGGTTCCCCTTAAGAACTATTGTTTAGACCTATATAATAAGCTAATGGTCTAACTATAAAAGAAGATCGCAGTAGCCTTAGACGACCTATTAACCTACTAAAGACTTGCAACCTAATGCTTGTTACTAGATTTAGAACTAAAATAAATTAATACTTGTTTTAATTAACTAAAGAGGTCCCGTAATAACCGGAACCAGCCTGCCTTAGGAGTATAACAGGCGGGTATAAGCGAACGGCTACAGCACTGCTCGAGAAGGAAGCCAATATTCCCCCCCTATAACTATATATTGAAGCCAATGCAATGCAAAGGGTGCAAAAGGAACGCAACTCTAACGTTACAAAGTATATCAAGACACGCCTAAACAAACTATGGAGGGACCCTAGGGTGCCCTATAGGAGAAGGAACCAACAACCCTAAAGTAGGGAAGATATATTAGGAAAACAGGTGGAGAAAGCAGAAGAAGAATGGTGCGGCGCTAGGGCCCAGGCCTATATAGAGGAGAAAGGGAGACGCGTAAAAGGCCAGCAAAGACAACAGCAAGGAAGAGAAAGGAGCCAAAGTAGAGTATAAAAGAGTACTAGAAAACCATCTACCGTAACACAATACTAGTTGGACCGACACTGGAGAGACGAATAGGAGTTAAAGGTACAGAGGTAGACTCAGGCAAGGGGAACCCAAGCTATAGCATGGGCAACACTATAGGGGATAAATACCTAAGGGCTCCAAGAGGGCCTAACAAAGGCGGAAAATACAATGGCAACACTCTTAAGGACAGGAATAATAGGACTAAAAGATTGGCTTTACTAGGTAGGTGTCCTAGTGGGTAGCCTAAGGTGTAAATATAGCTGGCTAAGACAAACACTAAAACACGTAATACTATTATGCCCCTTACGCACCAGCCAAAAAGTAATACTCTCAGCAGCTGGTATAGAAAACTATAATACACTGCTCTCAATATAGAAAGGCCTCAAGGCGGCTACCTAGTGGCTTATTGGCCAAAATATGCTAGACCAGTTCCGGGTTACAAAGGAAATAGCAATAAAAGGCAAAGGGGTGAGTAATAGGCACCCCCTAATAACTCTACAGGAGTAGAGTACAGTATATAATACTAGCGCGTCCGTAGGTTTGTTACGGCAGCAGTAGTTCCCAAGGAGGTTAAAAAGTAAGGTAGTAGAGCACTACTGGTGACTTGTAGGCGACTTATAAGCGAGCCCCAAAAGGCGGGGAGATGGATTACGGGGTTTTCTTAAATAGAGTTTTCTCCCCATATGTATATAAGGAGTAGTCCGCGTGGGCCCAACAGGGATCCAAATCGGACGTTAAGCAATGAATAATAATAATAATAACCGGAACCTATCCGCTATATTAATAGGAGCTGGCGTTAGAAGATAAACTACAACCACCCTTATACTAAAAGCGGTTATAACTACCTACCTATAAGCCTCGTCTAAATTACTATATACTATACCTTTAGCTAATACTTATTGCAATACCCTAATTAACCCTGCTACGGTTATATGCTTTAATTATAGAAAGGATAGTTACTTTGCCTTGTCCTACCTAAAGCTAAAGGATATAGGTAATATTAAGGAAATAGAGGAAGAAGAAACGTCTAATAAGTTAGGAAAAGAAGAACCCTAGAGAAAGACTCCCCCCTAGGGTACCTTATTAATCTTAAGAAGATTAATCTAAGTTAGCTAATAGGTAGAAAATACTTTATAGTTCTATATATAGTATCTTAAAATGGATATAGAGTTAATATAACTGCCCTTGTTGATACTAGAGTAAATAGCTTTACCTTTATAAATACTGCTTATATAAATAACGTTGCTAAGTTCTTAAATATAAATGCTACCTAACTAGAGAAGCCTATTTAAGTAAAAGGCTATAACGGCCAAGCTAGTAAGCCGGTTACCTATATCTTAAAGCTATATATTGCTATTAATAAATGGCGCCAATTTGGTATCCCCTTCTGTATCCTAGACCTAGGGTCCTATAATATAATCCTTAGCCGGAAATAGATATCCTACTTTAATATTTAGTTAAACGTTTAATAAAGATAGTTTGTCTAGCTAGAGAATAGACTAAAACTGCCTTCCTTTGTTAGAGAGATTTAGACCAACCGTAAGACACTAGCTGTGAGGGCTGACCCTGTCTATTAGCAGGATGTTAGAGACCGCGACCTAGCGTTTACTTAAGAAGGTGCCCGCCGTAAGGCTAGTAGGAACACTATACTAATAAAGATACTCTCCTGAAGTAATACGTTTAAAGAGGACTCTATATATAGAAGTGGAATAGAAAGCGGCGTAGACGACGTCTAAATTGCGTAGACCTAACCGGTATAGAAAAGAACGTACTGATAGGATATAAGGGATAACCTCTAAAAGATGCAATAGGAGCTAGAGGGAGTAATAATAACGCTAATACCCCGGAAGCCCCTAAAGCCACATACGCCCCTATTGTCTTATAACCCCCCTATAGTAGATATCGCCGCAATTAGCGTAATAGTATTCTACTTTAATATATACCAGAAGGATAATAAGGTCTTTACAACGAGCCTTTATAAGATTAACTAAATTATTAATAATAGGGAGGAAAAGCTAGCTGAGGAAACTAATAAGGAATTGGTTGAACATCTCCTTCCTACTATTTATGCAAAGTATAAGGACGCATTCTTAAAGGCGGCTTTAGATAAGTTACCTCCTTATAGGATGTATAATTACAAGATTTAACTAGAAGCTAATAACTTGCTAGGCTATAGCCCCCTCTACTAATAGTTAACGGATAAGCTAAAAGTAATAAAGTAGTATTTGATTGATAACCTTAATAAAGGGTTTATTAAGCTAAGTTAAGCCCCTTTTGCTTCCCCTATCCTATTTATAAAAAAGCTAAATAGAGGCCTTTGTTTTTATATTGACTATTAGAAGCTAAATGCTATTACTTAAAAGGATTGGTATCTTATTCCTTTAATTAACGAGACCCTTACACGTCTAAGCCAGGTAAAGATCTTTACTAAACTTAATATCTGCTAAGCTTTCTACCGAATTAGGATAGATCCTATATCTAAAGATTTAATAATATTCCGTACCCATTACGGGTCCTATAAATATAAAGTTCTTCCTTTTAGACTAATAAACAGACCGGCTACGTACTAAAGGTATATAAATGACGTTCTTTTTAATTATCTTAATAAGTTCTACACGGTATACCTAGATGATATTCTTATATACTTGGATAATAAACTTAAGTACTAAGTTTATGTTAAGAAGGTCCTAAAGAGATTATAAAACGCGGGCTTACAAGTTAATATTAAGAAATGTAAATTTAGGGTAAAACGTATAAAGTATCTTAGGTTTATAGTAAGTATAGATAGGATTAAAGTTGACCCTAAGAAGGTTAATACAATCCGTAACTAGAAACCCCCTTATACTATTAAGGGGATCTAGTCCTTCCTTAGTTTTTATAATTTCTACTACTAATTTATCCGCGACTATGGAGTTACGGCAAAGCCTCTTATACAACTTACCTAGAAAGATATGCCTTTTATCTTTAATAATAACTATATAGAAGCCTTTAGAGAGTTAAAAGATTGGCTTATTTCTTCTTAAATTCTTTATTACTATAACCTGGACCTTAAATTAATGCTAGAGACGGACACTTTTAATGGAGTTGTAGCGGAAATCCTATTACAGTTATATTTAGACGGCGAATAGTATCCTATTACCTTCTTTTTAAAAACAATAGACCTAGCTAAGTATAGCTATAAAGTATATAATAAAGAAATACTAGCTATTATCCAATTACTGTCCTAATAGCGCGTAGAGCTAAAAGGCATAAACTCCCAGATTAAGATATATATGGATTATAAAGCCCTAGAGTACTTTATAACTATAAAGCAGCTTACTAGATAATAAGCCCGCTAGGCTATAATACTCTCCCAATTCTTTTTTATAATTATATATTATTCTAGTAAGTAAAACTCTAAGGCTAATATATTAACCTAAAGGGAATAAGATATAGAACCCTAGGATAAGCTGAAGGCCTAATACTAGATATACGCCCTTCTCTACCCTAAACAGCTTAACCCGCAGATCCTTAAAGAGCTAGACCCTAAATAAAATAATTTAGCACCTATAGAAGGAGAAGTCTTAGATAAACTAATGGGGCTAATTAATTGTATCCTAACTATAAACTATATGGCTGACTCCCTAAAGGCCCTCCGTGACTAAGCTATAAAAGGTAACCCTAATTTAGAAATAAAAGAAGGACTGCTTTTATACTAAGAATAGCTTATAGTTCTGGACGTTAATAACCTATGGACGGAGCTAATCTATAAAGCCCACTATTAAGTCTCTATGGTATACCCCGGTTAAGACAAGACCTACTAACTGCTAGCGCCCTATTACTACTGGTAAGGACTTCTATTTAATATAGCACGATTTATTAGAAACTGCTACGCCTATAGACGCGCAGACGCCCCTAAGGATTGAACTCCTAGGTGGCTATAACTATTGCTAGTTCTAGAACGCCCTTAGCAATATGTTATAATGGACTTTAAGTCGTTTCTAAAGGACGCCTATGGCCATAATGCGGCCTTTATAGTGATTAACCGATTATATAAGCAATCTGTCTCCCTTCTATGTTTTAAGACTATAACTATAAAGGATATAGCCCGCCTCTATGTTAACAATATCTATTAATTCTACGGTGCCCCTAAATTAATTATCTCTAACCGTGGTCCCTAGTTTATATTAGATTTTTAGAATGAATTCTGCTGTATTCTTAGGATTAAGATTAAGCTCTTTACTGTATTCTACCCCTAGATTAACGGCTAAACTAAGATTATAAACCAGTACCTTAACTAGCAACTACGTCCCTTTATGAACTACTATTAGGATAACTGGTTGGAATTACTGCCTATAATGGACTATGTATAGCTTATACTCCCCTATGATAGTATAGGGATGTCCCTATTTAAACTGCTCTATGGGTATGCACTATAAATGTCCTTTAATTGGGATAGGCCTATTAAACCTATGACGGCCCGCGAACGCCTTAGTTATAAAGAGGCCTAGGCATTTACTAAGAGAATGTATAGAGCCTAGGAGACTGCTTAAATAATTATAAAAAAGGCGTAAGAGAAGAAGGAGTCTGATGTAAACTAATATTACTATAAGGTGGACTTCTAAGTAGGAGATAAAGTATAGGTGTTAATAAAGAACTAGAAAACCTAGAGGCTAAGCCGTAAGCTAGACTACTAAATAGCTGGCCTATATAAGACTCTTTAAAAGGTAGGATACTCTTTTAAGGTTAAGCTACTAGAATTAATGAAGACCTACCCCGTCTTCTCTCTGGACCGGCTATAAAAGGATGCGGATAATTTACTACCTAGATAGTATAACAACCCCCTACTGCTAATTTAGATTATAGAGGACGTAGAATGGGAAGTTAAAGAAATTCTAGCAGTAAAAAAGGTCTATAATGTCTTAAAATACCGTGCAAGCTAGGTAGGCCATAATAATGACCTAGAGTGGTACCCCGTATCTAATTTTAAGTACTCCCCCTATAAGCTACGGGACTTCTACCTAGCCCACCCTAACCTCCTTAGACCACTACGTAAATTAGACAGCTGGATTAAATGCTGGGAAGAAGGGTTAGATAATTACGATAATTTAGATAATAATAGGGAGCTTGGATAACGCCTAAGGGCAGGCTTTTTTAGGAGGGGGGGTAATGTAATAGTGCTAGAGCGCGTTACCTGCCAAATTCTGCCACCTGGTATACTGTCTGGTACTGTCTAATACTATCTGGTACTGTTTCTTACTGTTTCTTACTATTGGCTTGTCTACTACTAGCGCCTTGGCGGCTTGCGCTACCTATTTGTTTATATAAGCCCTCGCGGCCACCTTTCCTTCTCCTTAGCTTAGTATCTTCATTAGATAGCAATCCATAAGCTTCGGTTTAGAGGCATTTATGCAAGCCGTCACAACTTAAGGGGGTAAGAGAAGGTATAGGAGCGGGTGTAGGGACTAATATAGATATAGAAGTAGTTATAGGTTCCGCGGCTAGTGTAAATAGCAGCTTAATCTGCTTCTAGTGGGCAAATGGGGGACTCTATATATGATTATTAGCATTATTCTTAACAGTAAAGACCTAGTCCGCCGTAGATAAGTTATCTAGCAACGTCTTAATAGGACTCCTTCTATTTAAGTATTTCTCCCTAATCGCCTTCCCTACCGCGAATATTAGTAGTAAAGACTAGTGTGTTCTAATCTTTCCTTTAAATTGCGGCCGGTATCTACATTAGTTATTGATTTAATTATATCTTTCTATACCGGTGTGCGCCTATAATAGATATTATATGCGCTAGGGTTAATTAATTAAGGGTAGTTGTAATGCTTGTCCTAGACCTCCGGTTTCTACTAGTCGCTATACTTTACCTTAAGGATAATAAGCTTAAAAGGGCACCCTATTAAGCGTGTGCTTATATTTAGGATCTTTGTACTTAACTAATAGTTCCTAAATCAATCGCAGTAATAGTAGCATCTCCTATAATTATACCTACTTACTAGTAGATTATACGCTAAGCTAAATTAAGTGATTAATTTCCACTATTACTAGCATAGGGGATAAATCTCACTAGCCTACTACTACTTGGCGTAATAATTGCCTATCTACCACTGTTTTTAGTATGGTACTATACACGTAACGTTAGCTTAAAAAATAACCCAAATGCTACCGTCTTATTAGTGGGCTTTACGTCTCCCCTAGACGCTCTTAGGCAGTAAATAAAAGCAGCAGTTTTATATAAAAAGGGATAGGTTAAAGTCTGTATTATAATATCGTTATTTTTTAGTATTAGGTAGAAGGACTTCTTATTGTTCGCGTCTAAATACGTCAACTCTTTAATCGCATTAGACGGTTTAAGCAAGGGTTAGTACTATAGGCTATTGACCGCTTAGGGCCAAACCGCCTATAAGCTAGGGGGTAACAGCCTATAAGCTAGGGGGCAACTACCTATAAGCTAGGGAGCAACCGCCTAAAAGCTAGGGGGTAACCGCCTATAAGTTAGAGAGCAACCGCCTATAAGCTAGGGGTTAACCGCCTGTTGGCACGGGGCTGCTAAATTTTAGTAGGTTAGAATTTGTAGCATTTGGGTTATTTTTTAAGCTAATGTTATATATATGGTACTATACTAAAAACAGTAGTAGATAGGCAATTATTACGCTAAGTAGTAGTATTTTGGTAATTTGCCAGATAATTATATAGTTGTTTACACTAGCCAGGAGTAGTAATTGCTCTAGTTAAAGGCACTAATTAGGGTGGCGACTCTATATAAATTTGCGCGCGATAGCAGATATAAGGCTAGTAATAACTCCTAAGTATTATAGCAAGGTTCTAAGGCTTAGATAAGACCCTATTATTAGTATTAAGAGTAGTAAGAGCTTAATGGTAGTGCTATATAAAAGGAAATCTATTCTGTAATAAAAGAAGGCTCTCTATAAATTAGGCGCGAAGGTAATAATGCGTATTATAATTTTTAGATTAAAGGGGTCCTAGATATCTGAGAATAGCTATAGCACTTAACCTATATAAGTTTATAGTAAATATTAACATGTATATAGATTATAAGTTGTTTAAAGTTAATATAAGGGACTAGTCCCTAAGTACTTAGGATAGCAATCCCTTGCAACCGTACTATTTAAGTTAGATTATCGCCTATATCTTAGCACTAAAAGACAGTACTTTAGAACCCCTAAACTATTATAGATAGTATTGTACTTTTAGGTGCAGTAATTAACTAATTAAGTATATGGTTAAAGGACGATGCAGACAATTACTTGGTAAGTTAAATTGATAAAATTAAGGTTAAGGTTAATAATATTGATTAATTAATATCTGTCTGTTAGATGAGGGCGTAGAGCTTATCTATATATATATAGTAGAAGCGATTGCTTAGTAAGACAGCTGTTACGAAGTGCATATAGAGCAGTTCATTAATGAAATGGGTTGATTGATTGATGATCTTGACTTAATCGTTAATTAATATCCTTAAGGCTTTGAGCTACGAAGAGACTTTATAGTACACGGGCTCCGTGCGCGTGACTTATGCACGTGACCCACGCCTTTAGAGAATATAGATTATCTAACACACCCCCTTAGCTTCAAGCTCTTTAAGGTTAAAGCTAACCACCTTCTCATATCCGTTAATGAGTTAATTAAACTGTAATCTTATCTAAATCCTTCTATCTTGCTCTAATCCTATCTCTTAGGTCTTCTAGTTACTTCTCCTTATTTAGCTGCTCCTTAATATCCACTATTCTAATTATATTAACGAAGCTTTAAAACCTCTACTTAGGCAGGGCCTTTGTAAGTCCATTGGCGATTATCTCCTTCGTTACTATCTATTAAAATTATACTTATCTTATTGCGTATTCTTAACGCAACTAGTATTAATAGATGTTAACATATTAGAGCTTTGTAATTAGCTTTACCGTGTCTTCTATAATTAGTTATAGTATTTGGACGTTATCGTAGTTAATAATTAAGGGCTTGTTCAGCCTTAACGTTATTACTTTAAATAGCCTACTAATAAAGATTACTTCCTTTACTGTTTATAATAGGGCTAACAACTCAGCTTCTATACTTAACGTTATAACTGTACCCTACTTATTTGCTTTCCAGGCAATCGGTCCCCTAAATAGCTTTATAATATATCCTTATAAGCTCTTTCTATTAACGGAGTTGTCTATAAATAATATATTGCTAGCATAGATAAATAATTGCGCTTTACTTCTACCGTCTCCATTATCTTATCCTTTATTGCGTATTCCTTTATCTCTTTCTCTACCATTTATTCCTTCCTTATCTCCTCTATAGCAGGTTGCTCTACTCCTTGTGCTATATAGGTACTAAATAACTCTATCTACCGCTTAATAGTGCTCTTGGCCTAGGTTCTAATTAAACCTTACTAGCTACAAACCTAGGTCTTTGAAGATCAGATCCAGAGCCAACGCAGAGACGTTGTATAGCGTGCGGACAGGACCTAGTAGTGGTTGTGGGCGTTAAGGGCGGTAGTGAAATTTTTTTCAGATGGTAAGATCTTAAAAACCACCACTGTTGGCCCTCTACAGTGCAATGACTACTATACTGTTCTCCTATCTAGGCCACCTATACAATCCAATATAGATAAACAGTACTTAATAATATCCCCTAACCCCCAATTAAAAGCATTAACAACCTTATATTAACAAATAAGTAAACGCGCGAATAAATGAACAAATAAGCAAATATACGGCCCCTCTTAACCCCTAGGGCGATCGCCTGCAAAGCATACAGTCACTCGCCGTTTTACTGCTATAATACTGCTAGCAGCCTAGATTGCGACCCACGGTTTTCCTTATCTTCTTTTAATGGAGTGGTAACCCTTTAAAAGGGCCTAGCTGGGGCCTAGGCGTAAAAGATACCCAATACAATATATCCCGCTGCTTAGTATTATAGTAGTTAGAATAGATAAATCCCCCTTATGCCTTTAATAGCTCTAAGGGGGGGGGGGGGGGGGGGGGGGGAAGGGGTATTTAGACAATGTTTAATAAAGTTGAGAT
>Ga0307507_10008099_pt1 | contig 14771 bp, 5 predicted proteins | sample 7_EM_MG_FD_207223 | JGI IMG/M metagenome (GOLD analysis project Ga0307507, IMG submission 207223) | Populus trichocarpa ectomycorrhiza microbial communities from riparian zone in the Pacific Northwest, United States - 7_EM | ecosystem: Host-associated > Plants > Roots > Unclassified | place... | reverse complement strand
CTTGGTTGGGGTAGAAAAGCCCCGCACAGGGCACTTTTATCCTTATCGATTGTGATATTTTATGCATTTTCTATTGGATAAAGGATATTTTATGCTCGCTTATTCGCATTATCCAAAACCACACTGGTACTACTACCCTAGATCCAGATCGCTTGCACCGTACTGCTACCTAGACACGTCGCTTGTATCGTACTACTGCCTCCAGACACGTCGCTAGCACTATACTACTACCTTAGACACGTTGCTAGCATTGTACTGCCACTACACGACTCCGACGCTGGCACCGTACTGCTACTGCTTGATTAGTTGCTAGCACCGTACTACTACCCCAACTCCGTCCCTGGCGCCGTACTACCGCTGTATAACCTTTTGCTTGCATTATACTGCTACCCAGACCAGACTATCTAGACTAGACCGCCAGACTAGACACCCCAGACCTAGACTAGACCCAGACACTAGACACTAGACCCTTCTCCTGCTAGTAGGTAGCTCTAGTAGGAGCTCCAGACCCAGATTACTGGCATTATACTACTACTAGACCAGTTCCAGTCGCTTGTATTATACTGCTACCTCCAGACCTGTTACTAGCATTATAATACTACCCTAACGACCCAGTTGCTGGCATTGTACTGCCACCCTAACAACCTTATTACTGGCACCGTACTGCCATCTACTAGATTCTCTTCCTCTTCCTCTTCTTTCTCTTTTCTCTTCCTTCCTCCTAGCTCTGCCTTACCAGATCTGCGACCCCCTAGAGGGGGGGTACTATTACGGGACTGCCCGCGACACGCGCTACGCTAGACGCGTAGCTTTCCTTTTCTTATTTAATATCACTTGGCAGATAGTTTATCCACCCCAATTGCCCCTATATAGATTTAGCCGCAGTTACTAATAAACTAAATAATATTAAAAAGAAATGAATGAGTGTATGTATATCTAGTTTTATCTACGACGAACATAGGTCCTTATATAGGCCTATGTCTATAGTGGCAAAGTAATTGCTAAGGATACTAACCAAAATGGAAGTAAAGGGAACCTGCTTATGTAAGCAGGAAAACGCATATGGAGGACTCTTCTAGAACCATCGTCACACCATTTAGTGCTCTACTAAAACAGAAGCAGATCCTTCCTAAATTAGTATTAAACTTATTAATACATAAAAGAAACACCTCGTAATCCTCCAAGTGTACTATGGGTCCTACTTAACCTCTCCCTAAGCTGTAATTGATCATATGTTACGAGCTCTCTATCGTTCCCGTCCCCCTCTTAAAAGTCGTCAGCATTGGTCAGAATTGTCAAATGGCGTGCCCTTTAAGGATTTGCCGGCCTGTATACGATTTCCTATTTAGGTTTAGTATCTACGTCGCATTAAATGAGGCCCAGCTGCTTAACGAAGTTCCTAAACTAAACCGTTAACAATGGCTTTGTAAGACCATTAGCTACCATATCGCCCGTAGGAACATGTTGTAGGTAAATTACGCCGCTTTAAACCTTGTTACGAATGTAGTGCTAGTATAGCTTAAAGTACTTAGTGCGCGCGTGGTAGTTGTCGCTTTTAGCAAGGCTAATAGCTAGTTAATTATCGCCATATAAATATATCGGTAGTAGATCCTTTCTGGTGTAGCCCAAATTAGTAAGTAGTTAACGGAGCTATAAGGCTTCCTTAGCCGCATGTGTCATCGCTATATACTTAGCCTCTATAGTTAAGGTTGTAAGTATTAACTGCTTACTTAACTTATATAAAACTGGGCCACCTGCTAGCTTATAGATATAGCTAGAAGTTAACTTCCTATCAACTAAATTAGTAAACGCTGTATTGCTATAGCCGTATAGTTATAGGTTAGGTATATTACCTAGTGCGCTTCCGCTATACTCCCTATTGCAATTAGGGGTAGTATAGTCTATAGCTAACGTCTTAGCGAAGGCCTTTGGAGGTGGCTACTGCCCTTAGGGTAAGCCAAACTCTATACTAAAGTCGACCGTCCTTATATAGTAGGCGAGTATCTATATCGCAGCTTTTATATGCAGCTTGGTAGGGTTATATAGGAACTAATAGAGCTTCCCTATAGCCTAAGCTATATCGGGCCGAGTCCAATTGTATAGATAAAGTAGAGAGCCTATTAGTAATTAATACCATTTTACTAGCTCCGGCGGAGCTTAATCCTTAGGCTTACGCGGCTTAAAGTCTACCATAGAGGGGTAAATTAGTGTAGAGGCCGGTGTGCAATCTTCTATATAGAATGTATACAGGATCTTCCTAATATAGGCGTTCTATACCAGTTAAATCGATCGCGCTTAACAGTTCCTGATAATTTAAATGCCTAGGTAATATGCAATTAGGCCTAAGTCTTTTACTTTATACTTGTTCCTAAGTGCTTCTTTAAGTAGTTTAATCGTCCATACGTCTCGTCTAATTAAGATAAGATTATTGACATAGACGATAATAATTTGGCCGCTTTACTGGCTGATAAAGACGCATAGGTTAGCTAGAATTGGCATGTATTTAAGGGTAATAAGGAAGCCCTTAAGCTCCTTATACTAAAGGCGTAGCGCCTGCTTAAGACCGTAGAGAGCCTTAAGCAGTAGGCCTATAAGGGCAATGCCGTCTTTTAGATACTAATAATATCCTTCCAGTAGCTAAATATAGATGTTCTTACAGTTAAGCTTCCTATTAAGGAAGGCCGTGATTATATCCAAGTGCTTATACTCTAGATTGTATACGGCAACCAGGGCCATTAGTAGCTTAAATATACTCAGTTAAATAACGCCTATAAACGTATCTCTATAGTTAATTCCTAGGCGCTGCTTATTACTATATAATACTAGTCTTGCTTTCCATCTAAATAGGACGTTGTTCTTATTAAATTTATATATAAAGACCTATTTAACGGGTAGAGCCTTAGCTCTAGGTGGAAGTTTGATAATCTTAAATAAGACATTTACCATTTGAGACTCCCATTTCTTATCCGCCGCAGCCTTCCACTCCTTCTTAAACATTGAGTTTATGGCTTCCTTCCAGTTCCATGGCTCTGGAGGTAGTTCTTTAGTTATCCTTATCTACTAAGGCTGCAATAGAGCACTTGTGAACGTGTAGGCGAAGGACGGGGTAAGGTAGGTGGCCTTTATAGCCAGCTCCTTCCTTCTGGTTCTATAGAGTACGCTATAGTTAAGCCGTGGCTTTAGCCGTGTACAAGTACTTGCTATAGGTTTATCGTCCTCTTCTAAGTACTTAGTTAGAATTTGTTCTAGATCCTCCTAGTAGATGTCCCTTAGGGGAGTTGCTTCCTAACGGAGGTGTCCTCCTAGATTAGGTAGCTCTTGCTAGTTAAGACCTGCCTATTTGTCGTCGGTAAGGGGAGGTCAATTAAGCTGCGGTACAATATCGTGATCGCTAGAGGCACCCCCCGACTAAGAGTCACCCCCCAACTGAGAGGCCTAAGAAACCTTATCTGCCTCCTATAGTGACTGAGCAGCCTTACTTCCTTCTTGTAGTGACCGAGAGACCTTTGGTATAGTGTCTTTGGTAGGAAGTTCCTTAAGTAGTACCTAGTAGATATCGTTGTTGCCACCTTTTTCTTTACTAATTGGTGTAGTGAGAAAAGTTCCTAATTTATTAAAGGTAATACTGCTTAACCGAACGACCCTATTCTTGTAAGGTAGATAGATGCGGTATATATATAAGCCTTTATAGCCAACCAATCGTCCTTTCTAAGCTCTTGCAATGAACTTATTACCTTATTACCGCTAAGGGTCTTTTTTATTAATGAGGACGTAGGTAGGACAACTATAGATCTTCTAGTTAGCGTATATAATTGTAGAACTAGTATTACCTAGGGTAAGAGCCATTGCTTAAGCGGGCGGAGCTTGGTCCTTATTAACTGATATAGGCAATATATTAAGTCCGTATATAGCTGCCTTAGCGACTTTGGGCTAGAGCTTTAGTGGCAATTAAGTCTTAGTTAATATTACCCTAACCCTTTCTTTAACTAGGTGGTTGGCCTTCTCCGCAATTCCATTTTAGTGTACGGTATATAGGGTAGAAGCCTTAGTAAGTATACCCTCGTTCTTAAAGAAATTGGTTAAGTCCTTACTAAACTACTTAGCAGCTCTATCTAATCGGAAGTAGCCAATCGTTATCCCTATTTAAGTCTTAATTATACAGATGAACTACTTTAAGGTAGAGGCCGCGGAGCCTCTATTTAATATATAGTAGATCCATCTAAAGCGTGTTTAGTTATTAGTAAATAGTACCCAGTACTTCTTACCGTAGAGACCTTCGTGTTTTAATAGCCTAACTATATTGACATGCACCTTTTCAAATATGCGATTGCTGCGTCGTTGAGGGCGTTTTAATATTTGCTTTTTGGCCTTTCTAAGGTAACAGTCCTCATAGTAAAACAGCTTGTCCTTAGTAACTACAATCCCCTTTATACTTTTGGCGAGGAGACGTATCTAGGCAGGAGGAAAGTGTTATAGTCTCTTATACTAGGTCTCTATAGTAGCTTTAGCAAGTACGCCTTTCTTATAAAGGCGCGATTGTGCGGTAGCTAGAGCTATTGTAAAAGGAACCTCCGCAGGGTTGTCCACCAGTATAAACATATTAAGTCCGTTAATGCTTAGGATATAGGCTATTTCTACCCGATCTTTAACGAGGTTAATTATATTATAAAAACCATTAAAAAAGGCTCCCTTCCCTTATAGAATACTAAGCGAGATAATATTTATAAAGAAGTTAGGATAGTAATATACCTCGGTAAATATAATTATATATACTAAGTGGTTAGTTTAGGTAACTATAAGCTCGACTAATCTAACGCCGATAGCTTTTATTAGGCCTCCTCCTGTCTAGATTTAGATAGGTTTAATTTCCTTATACTGCATAAACCTCCTAATGTTATTATATATGTAAATATTTAAGCAACTGTCGGCTATTTAGAAGTCCTTAATATTCGTTTCTAAAGCTATAGCTGCTGGCCTAATAACCTATGTAGCAAAGATCGATCTGGTAGCCGAATTGGTAGCTTAAGATAGGCGATTAGATGTCCCCTTAGAGGCCTTACTTGTATTTAAGGCTACTCCGTCACCTAAGCGCTAAGGTCGCTTTTCTCTAGGTCTCTACTATTCGGGCCATAAGTAGGTGTGCTTTATCTAGTAACCTTCCTCGCCACCTAGATATAACGGAACCTTGTAGCAGGAACTACGGTGGGTTCTGTTAATAGGCTGGGTATGTAGGTACGACAAGTTGGCACTGTAATAACAACTGGTGGAGTGGTTGCCCAACAGATTAACTCTAATTGTATTCTGAGATTTACTACAAAGAGAGAACTATCTGGGTAGGGACTGTGGTCCTTTAAATATACAACCATACTCCTAAGAAATCCCTTCGCTCTATTTGCTCTGTCTGCTCTGTCTACTCCGTCCCATGGATTATACAGATCACACAGATCATATAGATTACATTATATGACCTTGGTTACCATTCCTCGTTACATAGTTCCACCAGATCCATCCTGGACCGTGCCTGTATTAACCAACTAGCTTCCTACAACTCTTCTCCAAGTAGTTATAACATCGTACTTAAAGCGTCTGTAACACCATCTCCCTCCTCTTTATCTTCGTCCTTGAAGATTCCTAATATCTCCAAGTTGTCTACTAGAGGTGTGATGTCCGTCTAATCAATCTAGTTAATATCCTTGCTTATTATGCCTAAAGCTCCTTCTTCTTCTTCAACCCTTTATTATACGCGTACGGTTTCCTCCATACTATTACTGGGTAAGGTAATGCCGTCTCTGTATTCTCATTGTGCGAAAGAGGGGTTGGTTTGTGTTGCGTTAGCGAGTCCTACCGCCTAATAACCTTCCTTTTATTCGGAGTGCACTAAAGCAAACGTTCGTTTATCTTACGATGTTCGCTTTATCTCTAACACTAAGTATACGTGTCCTATGACTCTTAACAGTCTTTAAGTTCCCTAAGTAACTTGTTATAGGGTCTTATGTTTAATCTGCCGCTATAAAACTTAACGCTGAGCTTTCCAGTGCCTTAGGCGAGATTTGTCGTCTCTAGGACAAAGACCACGCTTACGCTAAGCGGGTGAGAGACGAGGAGCGTTATACCCTTAAAGCTTATGCCTCTACTTACGCTCGTCTGCTTCGTCTTAAGAAAGTACGTAAGAAGGTTTGTTCCAAGGAGTGGAAACTGGTTTAACAGGGTTTGTCTAAGCTAGGTAATAAAAGGACTGGCTCTCCTCCTGCGAGGGAAACAACTCTAAATAGCTCGGCAATTGCTCCTCTTAGGTCCCCCTTAGGTGACTCTTTCTTTAGCGATCCTTCCTTATTAATATTACCTAACCTACTCTCTTCCAATACTCCTATACCTTTCCCATAGCGTTCTCTAGGTTGCTTAGTAGTTCCCAAGTAGTCTCACTATAGCCTATCCACTTTACTTTATACCATATTTCGTCATCTACGTCCTCATAACTAATAATCTTCAAAACTTGCTATTTGTCTTCCTCCTGTCCTCTGTATATATCTGCCTTATAGACTAGTGGTTTAACATCTCCGTGTGCTGGCTTTAGTATTGCGATATGCTATATAGGGTAGATTTTCATTTTAGCTAGTAGGTTTAACTTGTATGTGACCGATGAAATTCTTTGCTTAACTTTAAAAGGTCCTAGTCTAACATAGTCCAACTTCTTGCTTAGTTATCAACTCTTAAAGTTTTTATATAGTAGCCATACTTTATCTCCCTCTTTAAGATCTGGTCCCTTAGATCTCCTAGTATTATAGTACCTTTTTATTCGTTCTTATACTAGTTTAGCTGTTTCTTTAAGGTCTATATAAAGATTTATTAACGTCTCCACTCTTTACTTGGCTATGCTACTCGTCTTTTTTACTTATTATAATAATAACAATATTCTTAGCTCGTATCCATAATTTGCCTTAAATGGTGATGTTCCCATTCCTTCTTATAGTGTTATATTATATGCAAACTGTGTAACTAGTAGTAACAATACCTAATTATTCTGTGCGTGATTGACATAATGCCTTAGATACTGCTTTAGTGTCTAGTTTAGTCTTTCCATTTGTCCATCCATCTACAGATAATATACTGTAGATATTACTGCGCAAACCCCTTATTCTGCCAAAAATACTTCCTAAAATGTTGCTATAAATCTCGAATCTCTATCCAATATGATCTTGTCTAGTGCTCCATATCTTATAAACACTTTTTTTATATAGATTCTAGCGACATCCTCTACTAATATCTCTTTAGTGTATACTATAAAGTATCCCCACTTTATTAGCTTATCCACTATTACTAAGATTGCGTTATAATCTTGTTCTATAATAGGATCTCTTAACTTTGGTAACTTAACAATAAAGTCCTATAATATAACCTCCTATAGTCTTCCTAGTGTCTTAATAGGTTGTAGCCCTCCGTACAGCTTATGCCTTATTAGTTTGTTTCTTTAGCAATCTAGACATTCCTTTATAACTTATCTTACTAGTCCCCAGATTCCTTAAACAATATACTCCTCTTAAAGTCTTAATACTAAGCCTATAGCTCCATTATGTCCTTATATTATTCCCTTGTAAAATTCCTTAACAAATTCTTCTATAATAGACTTAGGTATATACGTTGCTTCTCTATTTACGTATTACTCTAAGTCTAGATCCTCAGCCTGTACTTCTTAGATCTTTTATATCTACTTACTCTCCGGTAATTTATAGATCTAACTTTCCTTAGTTGCTGCAATCTTTAGATAATTGTACCTAATTAATCCGTTTTAATTCTTTCACAACAAAGCTCCTAATAGCTTTTCACTATTCTGTAGTTTAGCCTTTCTACTTAGAGCGTCAGCTCGTGCATTATCTGTACCCTTAGTATGCTAAATCTCAAAATGGTATTCTATAAGCATTTCCGCCTATCTAACCTATCTTTGGTTGAGTTCCTTTGTTATTAGGAATCCTGTAAGGTTCTTATAGTCCATCTTAACCATAAATAGTTCTTCTATGCCTTATAAGAATGCTCTCTATTCCTTAAGTGCTGTAACTATACCTAGCAACTCCTTGTTGTAGATATTATAGTTTAACTCTAGTGGTGTTATCTTCTGACTATAGTATGCTACTGGGTGCTATCTATCTTAATATTTCTATAGGAAGCACACTCCTAGTGCAAAGTCTAATGCATCTATTTCTACAACCGTCTCTAAACCTAGTTAATAGATCTTAAGAACTGGTTCCTAGGTAAACAACCCTTTAACTTTCTTAAACAGTTCCTATTGCTCCTTTCCCCATGCCCACAGTTCTTCCTTTTTTATTAGCTGTGTAAATAGCTTAATGTCCTATAACTATTGCGCTATAAACCTTCTATAGTAATTGCAAAACCCTAGGAATAATCTTAACTGTATAATATTCTCTGGTTCTTGCCAATTTACTATAGCCTTAATCTTCTTTAGATCTATGCTAAGTTGGCCTAGTTTAATAATAAATCTAACAAAATCAGTCTTCCTAGTAAAGAACTTGCATTTTTTAATTGCTACTAGCATCTATTCCTCTTATAGTCTCTTTAAGACCTATTTAACGTGTTCTCTATGTTCTTCCTCACTTTCTAAGTAGATGATAATGTCGTTAAAATATACTATAATAAATTCATCTAGGTGTTCTCCTAATACACTATTAATTTGCTTCTGGAACGTTGCTAGTGCGTTTATAAGCCTAAATTGCATAACTAATAGCTTATATAGTTCTTCTTTTAACCTAAAGGCTGCCTTCCATTTGTTGCCTTCCTTAATTTTAATCTGGTGGTATGCCTACCTTAGATCTATCTTTATAAAGATCTTTACGTTGCCTATCCTATCTTGGATTTCACTAATTAAGGGTAAAGGATATCTATCCTTCCTGGTAATGCTGTTTAACTGTTTATAGTCTATACACATCCTAAGTTTTCCGTTTTTCTTTAGGATAAACAACACTGGATATCCTACTAATAACTGCAACGGTTTAATATATCCCTTTTATAAGTTCTCCTGGATAAACTCCTTAAGCGCTACTAACTCTGTTTTAGTAAGCTTATAGATTAGAAAGAACTTTGGACTTATTCCCTTTTCTAACTCTATTTTATGGTCCCAAGCTATATACTCTAACAGCTTTTCACTTTCTGGTAACCATAACTTTTTACCATACTTGTGGTATCTCTTTAGTATATAACTTAAGCCTCACTTAGTCCCTTTATATATTGCTCTAACTTAATACCATACCAACTTAATTTACTGTCGTACTTTATATTATTATATATCCTTAATATTAACCTAACCTATAACCTAATCAATCTTTGGATTATACTTCTGTAACTAAGGCATTCCTAGTATTACCTCGTCCTGTCCTAACGGTAGGATATTAAAAGACATTCTAACTAGTCTCCCTTTAATAGTTATCTAAATAGGTCCTATTTTAAGATTAATAATGCCTCCTCTATAGGCTATCTAATCTCCTAAAATTATTATAAGTGGATATAGGTGTTCCTTCTATCTGTATAGTAACCCCATCCTTTCCACTGCCTTTAGTGATATATGGTTCCTAGTTACTCCACTATCTACTAACACTTTAAACTACTAATCTTACCACTTAGCTTTTAAATTTAGGTATTATCCTTAAATTCCTTTAAGGGTTTAAGGCTCTAATACTAGTTCCCTCTGGTCCTATACGCCTCCCCTTTTCCTAACTGTTAGCTGCTTAATCCTATTTATACTTAGTCTAACTTTAGCTAATACTTAGTTTGTTTCTTTTCCTCTATATGCTATAGACAAGTGTTCTCTGGGCACTCCCACCACTATTATCCGTCTAGGCATTTTTCCGTAAGGAATCTTCCTAGTTAAAGTGTTAAGTCCCCTTAACCTTATACTTCTACTAGGTGCCAACTATATATATACTTGGCGTTCCTAAACCGCTTTTCCTCTGGTGCCTAATATATTCTTAATAGGTACTTCTAGTTCTTATCTTTAGGTGCTCTATGCATATTGCATATATCATCCACATAAGCTATCCACGATAGTGTATAATGCGCTACATATTTTAGGTTAACTCTTGGTTTATCTTTATCCTTAAGTTTAAACCTATACCTAGTTAACCTAACCACTAGTATCTCTACTACGGGTACTAAGATTTATTACTTGCTTCTCTAGTTCCTAGACCTCTCTTCTAGGTTCCTTAACGTTATAATTAATACTCCTTTAATGTGACTTATACGTTTTTCTATAATAGGTTAGTCTTAAACAACTTTTTCGTTTAGCCATATATAAAAATCTTCCTATTCGTCATTGTATTGTTGCCTATACCACTTTCCGTATAACTGGTTTAGTGTATATAGTCTATCCATTAAAAAGTACCTTGTTATCGCTACATTGTAACATCCTTTAGTATGTCTTTTTTTAAACCTAGTTAGAATATCTAAATCCTCTTCTTGTTCCAGTTTGTCTAACCACTTTACCCTAGGTGTCCTTGCACTCAGCCTATTAGTAACTCTTTATATAGGTGCTCTGTTTCTTATACAACCTAGTATAGCTAATCTCTTATCTAGCTTTTGCTCTTGCCATGTAATGATTCTCGTCCTAAACTTATCTATAGTTTCTTATTTTTTGCGTCTTGCAGCTAGATCCTTATAGTCGTCTTGCTTTTTAATCCTAGTATTAACTTTTTAATCTTTAGGCTGAATACTATATTTACCTAGAATTACTAACGTTCTTATTCGTTTCCTAAACTTATAGTTCTTAAACTTACGTCCTATACTTATTCATTTGTTACTAAACTAAGTTACTGCCTTTTCCCATCGGTTTTCGTCCATTGTGGGTCCTTGGGTGTGTCTTATCTTATTTTAAGAATCTTAAGCTTCTTTTATCTCTTCTTAAGAATCTTAAGCCTATAGCCTTTTACCTTTATTAAGTGATGAGCTAGCACTAGCAGTTATCTACTTACTTAGTTTCTTTTAAACATTGCTCCTGTTATCTTATAAAGCGATGGAAATTATATCCAATGGTGTTATAACATCCGTTACTGAACCTTGTTCGGTAATAGTCTTAGTCTCTACTTCTATTGCGTCCTTAAGATTTAAGTGCTCCCAGTTAGCCTCCCTTTTATCCTTATTGCTATTAATTAATAAGTACTCCAACTCCATTATTAATACTGCTAATCTTTGTCTATATATTGCTATAATATCTTAATCTAGCTTATAGAGTTAATCTTGTTCTTTATCTAACTCTCTGGTTCCTTAGAGTCCTTTTAACTCTGGCTCCTATAGCCAATAGCTTGCGCCGTACTTAGCGTCCTTATAAATTCGGCATGCGTTGTTATAATAATACGCAAAACTGTTAATTAAACATTCTTTTATTCCTTATAGTGCACCATTATCCCTTTATACGTACGTGCTGTCTACTGGTCTAGTTCCCTTTACCACGTGGTTACTCTAACCACCTCTATAGTCTCTGGCGAAATAACCCTGTTTTCCGTAATTTATATAAGCTCTATCTTTAAACCATTTTTCTTACTATGGAGTCCGCCTAAACGTCTTCTACTGCTAAAATCCCTAGTTTAGCCTCTGCTCCTTAGTCCTTTAATCACTTAATCCTTAACCTCTAGGTTTCCATAGTTTCTTTTCCCACCTTTAGGTTTCTTTGGTACCGCTTAGGTCCATTAGCTCTGCGCCATTCCATAGTTTTTAACTCTACGTCTATTGTTGCGTACTCTGCGCCTTATATAACTATAGAACTCTATCTTGCCCTCTTTTAGCTTATTCCCTTTGGTAAATCCTATTATTAATCTTTATTAACTAATCTATTAACTCCCTTAGAGTATCCGCATCTTCCATTAGGATAATTACGTCCTGGACTTTAGCCTTAAGTCCCTGTTTATACTATGCTATAAGCGCCCTATCGTTCCACTTAACCTACATAGCTAGTGTTTAAAACTATGTTGTATACTTAATTATTAAAGTGTGTTGTACTAAGTTCTGAAGCTTCCGTTCCGCTATGGTTGTGGCCTCTAGGTCTCTAAATATTTGCGTTAGTTACTCTGCAAACCCATTCCAACTGGCAAATATATACCGTATATCCTGGTTAGTAGTTATTATGCTATTAGCCTATATTTCTGTAAGATACGGCTTAAACCACTTAAGTGCCCTCCCCGTCAGGAACAATCCTATATAGGCTACTTAATCTAACAATGTTGCTAACTTTGCTCCTTCCTATACTACCTTAAAGTGCATTTGTGTAAGAAATCCCTTAAGCTTTAACTTCTCTTTGGAGAATTATTTAATTAAAGGTAACTTAATCTTTACTGCTCTGATTCTATTAATACATTCTTTAAGTATCCTATTGTTGTCCTATAAGTAATTAACCATTTCCTATAACTGACCTCGCGTAACTACTTAAGAATCCCCATTGTCTATACTGGTATTACCTAGCCCTGAGGTTGTAGCTCCCGTTAACGCCGTTATAACTGGTGCTGCTCTTAGTAGTATGTTGTCCGAGTTTGTTCCAATACCGTAACCTTAGTAGTGAATATGTAATAGAACCTTATAGTAGGAACTACAGTAGGTTCTGTTAATAGGCTGGGTATATAGGTACGACAAGTTAGCACTATAATAATAACTAGTAGAGTAGTTACCTAACAGATTAACTCTAATTATATTCTAAGATTCACTATAAAGAGAGAACTATCTGGGTAGGGACTATGGTCCTTTAAATACACAACCATACTCCTAAGAAATCCCTTCGCTCCATTTACTCTGTCTACTCTGTCTACTCCGTCCTATGGATCACACAGATTACACAGATTATACAGATCACATCACGTGACCTCGGTTACCATTCCTCGTTATATAGTTCCACCGGATCCATCCTGGACCGTGCCTGTATTAACCAACTAGCTTCCTGCGACTCTTCTCCAAGTAGTTGTAACATCGTACTTAAAGCGTCCGTAACACTAGATAACCTAGCTTGCACCATCCACACTTATTTAAAGCATCCTTGGCAGAGCCTTAATTGCTTAATAAGGCACCATAACCGGCTCCCCCACCATCTCTACCTCGACCATTACCGCGACCACGGCCATTGCCGCGTCCTTAACCAGAGTTACCTGGTGGCCTATTAACTAAGGCGAAGCTCTTAGGTAAGTCCTTCCACCAGGCCTTATTAGTAAGGTTAGCGATTAATTAGGGTAGTAAGATTGTGTAGCCGTCGCGAATCTTATTATATTAGATTTAAGCCTATATAAGGAAGTGCTTGTCAACGGCGTTAATAAATTAATAGTTAATAATCTTGTTATCTAGGGTAAGCTTTACCTGCTTAACTCCTTAAACCGCTTCTTAGTAACGGCTTAAGAAAGTAGTAATTGCTTAGTTTAATTAATAGCGGAGCTTAATAAAGGTCTCCTATATGTTAGCCTTATAGATTAAGCCACGGGCCTTAAACGTCTGCTTAAGGTAATTAATATAGTCCTTTGCCATTTGCTTATACTCTAAAGCAGTAATAATCTTATTGTTAATTGTACTAAGGATAACTAAACAGACTTTGCTGTCTTCCTTGCTGTACTATTTAAACTCCTTATTATACTTGTCGGAGAGTGCCCTATTAGTTAAGCGAATTGAGTTATTAGTATCCGCAATAATTTAAGACCTCTTAAGGATCTCGTCTCGCTCCTCCTTGCCGGCGTCCTTTGGTACTCGATCAATAGATATCGTAGGTTTTTCTTCCTAGAGCTTTGGGTAGAGTGGGGCCGCATCCTCTTAAAGAATATGCAGAAGGCCCTTACCACGTAGATACGTGCTAAGCTGCGTCCAATATTGGTACTAATTTAAACCGTCTTTCTTAAGGCGTTAAATGCCTGGATAGTCTTTACCTATAGCGACGCGTAGATAAATAAATTTAACGCGTAAATAAAAGGATTTTAACGCGTAAACAAACGATTTTAACGCGTAATTTTGATAATAAGGAATAACTTTATACGCAGGTGTGGTAACCCTTAATGCGGCCTGTGGTAAGGCGTCAAATATAGAGCAGTAAGATATGACTTAGCACGGGTGTGGTAACCCTTTATACAGCCTATAGTAAGGTGTCAATCTTCTGCCGTCGCAGCTTGGTAGCAACGAGTGCTTATAACCTGATAAACTAAATGATATTGGAAAGAAATAAATAAGTGTGTGTGTATCTAGTTCTATCTATGACGAACATAGGTCCTTATATAGGCCTATGTCCACGGTGGCAAAGTAATTGCTAAGGATACTAACCAAAATGGAAGCAAAGGGAACCTGCTTATGTAAGCAGGAAAACGCATATGGAGGACTCTTCCAGAACCATCGTCAGTTGCATTCCTATCGAACTCTCCAGCAATCCTTTTAAGTCTCTACGACAGCCGTATATAGCTATCAATTCAACGAATCTGATGCTTGTTCATCTAGCGTTTGCATGTAATACATCGTCATTATGACACTTGGTCTCCTCTCTTTGGTACTATTTTATTTTATTTTATAGTATTCTATATAAAGAGAAGTATGAATAAAAAGTCAGAAAGGAGATAGCTAACTAGTAGGAAAGCTAAAGGTATTTGCTAAGGCTCTACACAAAGCTCTGCATGAAACTCTGCACGAAGCTCTGCACGAAGCTCTGCGGAGGCTCTGCACGAAGCTCTGCAGAGGCTCTACACGAAGCTCTGCGTACGTAGGCTCTGCACGAAGCTCTGCGGAGGCTCTACACGAAGCTCTGCACGACGGCTCTGCGT
>Ga0307507_10008098_pt1 | contig 14771 bp, 5 predicted proteins | sample 7_EM_MG_FD_207223 | JGI IMG/M metagenome (GOLD analysis project Ga0307507, IMG submission 207223) | Populus trichocarpa ectomycorrhiza microbial communities from riparian zone in the Pacific Northwest, United States - 7_EM | ecosystem: Host-associated > Plants > Roots > Unclassified | place... | reverse complement strand
GATTATATAGATTATATAGATTATATAGATTATATAGATTATATAGATTATATAGATTATATAGATTATATAGATTATACCATATAACCTTAGCTACTATTCCTTATTATATAGTTCCACCGGATCCATTTTAAACCGTACCTGTATTAACTAACTAGCTTCCTCCAACTCTTCTCCAAGTAGTTATAATATTATACTTAAGCTATCCGTAACACTATCTCCCTCCTTTTTATTTTCGTCCTTAAAGATTTCTAATATCTCTAAGTCGTTTACTAGAGGTATAATGTCTGTTTAATTAATTTAGTTAATATCCTTACTTATTATACCTAAAGCTTCTTCTTCTTCTTTAACCCTTTGTCGTGCGCGTACGGTTTCCTCCATACTGTCGCTAGGTAAGATAATGCCATCTCCATATTCTCGTTGTGTAAAAGAGGGGCTGGTTTATATTACATTAGTAAGCCCTTTATCTTAATAACCTTCCTTTTGTTTGGAGTACACTAAAGCAAACATTTAATTGTCCTGCAACATTCGCTCTATTTCTAACGCTAAGTATACGCGTCCTATGACTCTTAACAGTCTTCTGGTTCCTTAAGTAACCTATTATAGGGTCTTATATTCAATCTACCGCTATAAAACTTGACAATAAGCTCTCTACCTCCCTCGCGAAGCTTCAGCGTACTTGTGCCGCTTATAAGGCGTACCTATCTACCTCAGCGCGTCTTCTTCGTCTTAAGAAGGTTCGTAAGAAGGGTTGTTCCAAGAAGTAGAAACTTGTTTAATAGGGTCTATCTAAGCTAGGTAATAAAAGGACTAGCTCTCCTCCTATAAGGGAAACAACTCTAAGTAGCTCAGCAATTGCTCCTCTTAGGTCCCCCTTAGGTAACTTATTTTTTAGCAATCTTTCTTTGTTAATACTGCCTGACCTACTTTCTTCTAATACTCCTATACCTTTCCTATAGCGTTCTCTAGGTTGCTTAGTGGTTCCTAGGTAGTCTCACTATAGCCTATTTACTTTACTTTATACCACATTTTGTTATCTACATCCTTATAACCAATAATTTTTAAAACTTACCACTTATCTTCTTCTTGCCCTCTATATGTGTCTGCCTTATAGACTAGTAGCTTAATATTCCCATATACTAGCTCTAGCATTGCTACATACTGTATAGGGTAGATTTTTATTTTAGCTAGTAGGTTTAACTTATATATAACCAATAAAATTCTCTACTTAATTTTAAAAGGTCCTAGTTTAACATAGTTTAACTTTTTACTTAGTCGTTAACTCTTAAAATTTTTATATAGTAGCTATATTTTATCTCCCTCCTTAAGATCTGGTCCCTTAGATCTCTTAGTATTATAGTACCTTTTCATCCTTTATTATACTAGTTTGGCTGTTTCCGTAAGGTCTATATAAAGATTTATTAATATCTCCATTCTTTATTTAGCTATACTACTCATTTTCTTTACTTAACGTAGTAACAATAACATTCTTAACTTATACCCGTAGTTCGCCTTAAATAGTAATGTTCCCATTCCTTCTTGCGGTGTTGTATTGTATGCAAACTATATAACTGGTAATAACAATACCCAATTATTCTATATATAATTAATATAATGCCTTAGATACTATTCTAGTGTCTAATTTAGTCTTTCTATCTATCCATCCGTTTGCAGATAATACGCTATAGAGGTTACCGCGCAAACCCCTTATTCTGCTAGAAACACTTTCTAAAATACTACTATAAATCTTAGATTTTTGTCTAATACAATCTTGTCTAATACTCCGTATCTTGCAAATACTTCCTTTATATAGATTCTAGCAACATCTTCTACTAATATCTCTTTAGTGTATGCTATAAAGTATCCCCACTTTATAAGCTTATCTACTATTACTAAGATCACGTTATAATCTTGTCCTATAATAGGATTTCTTAACTTTGGTAACTTAATAATAAAGTCCTATAATATAACCTCCTATGGTCTTCCTGGTGTTTTAATAGGTTATAGCCCTCTATACGGCTTATACCTTGTTGGTTTGTTTCTTTAGTAATCTAAATATTCCCTTATAACTTATCTTACTAATCCCCAGATTCCTTAAATAATGTACTTTTTTTAAAGTCTTAACACTAAGCCTATAGCTCCGTTGTGCCCTTATGTTATTTCTTTGTGAAACTCTTTTATAAACTCCTCTATAATTAACCTTGGAATATAAGTAGCTTCTCTATTCTTGTATTACTTTAAGTTTAGATCCTTTACCTACGCTTCTTAGATCTTCTACGCCTAATTACCTTTTAGTAACTTATAGACCTGACTTTTCTTAGTTACTATAATCTTTAGATAATTATACCTAATTAATCCATCTATGTCTTTTCATAACAACGCTCCTGACGGTTTATTGTTGTTCTATAGTTTAGCCTTTCTACTTAGAGCGTCTACTTGTGCATTATCTGTATCTTTGGTATACTGAATTTCAAAATAGTATTCTATAAGCATTTCCGCCCATCTAACCTGTCTTTAGTTAAGTTCCTTTATTATTAGGAATCCTATAAGGTTCTTATAATCTATCCTAACCATAAATAGTTTCTCTATGCCTTATAAGAATGCTCTCTATTTCTTAAGTGCTATAACTATGCCTAACAACTCCTTGTTATAGATGTCGTAGTTTAACTCTAGTGGTATTATCTTCCAACTATAATACGCTACTGGATGCTATACGTCCTGGTGCTTTTATAGTAAATATGCTCCTAGTGCGAAGTCTAATATATCTATCTTAATAACCGTGTCTAACCTTAGTTAATAGATCTTAAGGACTAGTTTCTAGGTAAATATCTCTTTAAGTTCTTAGAATAGCTTCTTTTACTTACTACCCCAAACCTATAACTTCTCCTTCTTGGTTAACCTTATAAATGGCTTAATGTTTTTTAACCACTGTGCCATAAACCTCCTATAGTAGTTATAAACCCCTAGAAACAACCTTAACTGCATAACATTCTCTAGTTCTTGCTAACTTACTATAGCTTTGACTTTCTTTAGGTCTATACTAATTTTCCCTAGTTTAATAATGAATCCTACAAAATTAGTTTTCCTTATAAAGAACTTATATTTCTTAATTGCTACTAGCATCTGTTCTTCCTATAGTCTCTTTAAGACCCATTTAATATATTTTCTATATTCTTCCTTATTCTCTAAGTAGATAATAATATTGTTAAGATATACTATAACAAACTCATCTAGGTGTTCTCCTAATACACTATTAATTCGCTTCTGGAACGTTACTAGTGCGTTTATAAGCCCGAATTGTATAACTAATAGCTTATATAGTCCTTCCTTTAACCTAAAGGCTGCCTTCTATTTGTTGCCTTCCTTAATCCTAATCTAATAGTACGCCTATCTTAGATCTATCTTTGTAAAGATTTACGCGTTGCCTATCCTATCTTAGATCTCGCTAATTAAGGGTAAAAAATACCTATCCTTTTTAATGATGCTGTTTAACTATCTATAGTCTATACACATTCTAAGTTTTCCGTTTTTCTTTAGGATAAATAATACTGGATATCCTACTAATAACTATAATAGTCTAATATATCCCTTTTATAAGTTCTCCTGGACAAACTCCTTAAGTGCCACTGACTCGGTTTTAGTAAGCTTATAGATTAAAAAGAACTTTAGACTTATTCCCTCTTCTAGTTCTATCTCATGGTCCTATACTGCATGCTTTAACAGCTTTTCACTTTCTAGCGACCATAACTTTTTGCCATACTTATAGTATTTTTTTAGTACATAACTTAAGCCTTGCTTAGTCTCTTTATATATTGCTCCAACTTAGTATTATACCAACTTGGTTTGCTGTTGTATTTTATATTATTAAGTATTTCTAATATCAACCTAATCTGTAACCCAATTAATCTTTGGATTATATTCCTATAACCAAGGTATTCCTAGTATCGCCTTATCCTGTCCCAACGGTAGGATATTAAAAGACATTCTGACCTATCTTCCTTTAATAGTTAGCTAAATAGGTCCTGTTTTAAGATTAATAATAACTCCTCCATAGGCTATCTAATCTCCTAAAATTATTATAAGTGGATATAGGTGTTCCTTGTGTTTATACAGTAACCCTATCCTTTTTACTGTTACTGGTAATATGTGGTTCCTTATTGCTCCACTATCTATTAACGCCTTAAACTGCTGATCTTGCCACTTAACTTTTAAATTTAGGTATTATCCTTAAATTCCTTTAAGGGTCTAAGGCTTTAATACTAGTTCCCTCTGGTTCTATACACCTCCCCTTTTCCTAACTATTGGCTGCTAGATCCTGTTTATACTTAGTCCAACTTAGGCTAATACTTAGTTTGTTTCTTTTCCTCTATATACTATAGACAAGTGTTTTCTAGGTACTCCCACTACTATTATCCATCTAGGCATTCTTCCGTAAGGAATCTTTCTGGTTAAAGTATTAAGTCCCCTTAACTTTATACTTCTACTAGGTGCTATTTATATATATACTTAGCGTCCCTAAACCGCTTCTCTTCTAGTGCCTAATATATCCTTACTAGGTACTTCCGGTTCTTGTCTTTTGGTGCTCTATATATATTATATATATTATCCACACAAGCTATCTATGATAGTGTATAATGCGCTAAGTAACTTAGGTCTACTCTTAGCTTATCTTTACTCTTAAGTTTAAACCTCTATCTAGCTAATTTAACTGTTAGTCTTTCTTTTATAGGTACTAAGATTTATTATTTACTTCTCCAGTCCCTAGATTCTTCTTCTAGGTTCCTTAACGTTATAATTAACACTCCTTTAATGTAATTTATGCGTTTTTCCGTAATGGGTTGGTCTTAAACAACTTTCTTATCTAGCTATATATAGAAATCTGCCTATTTATTATTGCTTTGTTGCCTATACCACTTTCCATATAACTAGTTTAGTGTGTATAGTTTGTCTATTAGAAAGTACCTTATTATTGCTATATTATAATATCCTTTAGTATATCTTTCTTTAAACCTAGTTAGAATCCCTAGATCCTCTTTTTATTCTAGTTTATTTAACTACTTTACTCTAGGCGTCCCTGCTTTAGGTCTATTAGTAATTCTTTATATAGGTGCTCTATCCCTTATACAACCTAGTATAGCTAACCTCTTATCTAGCTTTTGCTCTTGCTATATAATAATTCTTTATCTAAACTTATCTATAGTTTCTTATACTCTGCGTCCTATAGCTGGATCCTCAAAGTCGTCTTACTTCTTAATTATAGTATTAACTTTTTAATCTTTAGGCTAAACACTATGTTTACCTAGAACTGCTATAGCCCTTATTCATTTTTTGAAATCTTGGTTGCCTAATAACATTCTTACTTATTCCCTAAACTCTTGGTTTATAAACTTGCGTCCTATACTTATTTATTTATTACTAAACTAAGTTACTACTCTTTCTTATTAGTTTTTATCTGTTATAGGCTCTTAAACTGTCCTTGTCACACCTTATAAGTCTAGAGCCTTCCTTATCTCGTCCTAAGAGTCTTGGACCCATGGCCTTTTGCCTTTATTAAGTAATAAGCTAGCACTAGCAGTTATCTACTTGCTTAGTTTCTTCTAAACATTACTCCTTTTATCTTATAAAGCGATAGAAATCGTATCTAATAGTGTTATAATACCCATTACTAAACCCTGTTCTGTAACGGTCTTAGTCTCTACTTTTATTTTAACTTTTCTAAGGTCTGTATACTCCTAGTAAGCTGCCTTTATTGCCTTATTATCAGTAAATGCTTTGCCTATATTAAACTTATTATCTTTAATGTCCAATCTATAAGCTGGTTCGTTAGTTCCTCTAAACTTAGATAATAATAGCTCTTATAGCTAATAGCTTACGCTATATTTAGCGTCCTTATAAACTTAGTATGCATTATTATAACAAAACACAAAACTGTTAATTAAACACTCTTTTGTTCCTTATAGTGCACCATTATCCCTCTATATATACGCGCTGTCTACTAGTCTTATTCCCTTTACTACGTAATTACTCTAACCACCTCTATGATCTTTGGCGAAATAACCCTATTTTCCGTAATTTATATAAGCCCTATCTTTAAACCATCTTTTTTATTATAGAGTCTGCCTAAACATCTTCTATTGCTAAGATCCCTGGTTTAGCCTCTACTCCTAGGTCCTATAATTACTAAATCCTTAACCTTTGGGTTTTTATGGTTTCTTTATCCATCTCTTAGACTCTTTAGTACCGCTTAGGTCTATTAGCTCTGCGCCATTCTATAGTTTTTAACTCTATGTTGGTTGTTACATACTCTGCGCCTTATATAACTATAGAACTCTGTCTTGCCCTTTCTTAGCTTATTCCCTTTAATAGATCCTATTATTAATCTTTATTAACTGGTCTATTAACTCTCTTAGAGTATCTACATCTTCCATTAGGATAATTACGTCCTGGACTTTAGCCTTAAGTCCCTATTTATACTATACCATAAGCGCCCTATTATTCCACTCAACCTACATAGCTAGTGTTTAAAACTGCGTTATATACTTAATTGCTAAAGTGCGCTATATTAGGTTCTGAAGCTTTTATTTTACTATTATAGTTGCTTTAGGGTTTTTAAATATTTACGTTAACTGTTCTATAAATCCGTTCTAACTTACAAACATATACCGTATGTCTAGGTTAGTAGTCGTCACACCGTTTACTTATATCTCTGTAAGGTAAGGCTTAAACCACTCTAAAGCTCTTCCTATTAAGAATAGTCCTGCGTATGCTACCTAATCCATAGGTGTTGCTAACTTCGCTCCTTTCTACATATCCTTAAAATGCATCTGCGTAAGAAACCTTTTAAGCTTCAACTTCTCTCCTAAAAACCATTTAATTAAAGGTAACTTAACCTTTACTACTCTAATTCCATTAATGCGTTCTTTAAGTATTCTACTATTATTCTATAAATAATTAACTATTTCTTATAACTGACCTTGTATAACTACTTAAGAATCCGTATCCGCTATACTAGTGTTTCCTAACCCTAAGGTTATAGCTACCATTAATATTGTTGTAACTAGTGCTTTAGGTGGCATGTTATTCAACCTTATTTAATACTATAACCTTAGTAGTAAATGTATAACGGAACCTTATAGCAGGAACTATAGTAGGTCCTATTATTAGGCTAGGTATATAGGTATGATAGTTTAACAACGTAATAATAACTAGTAGAGTAGTTGCCTAATAGATTAACTCTAATTATATTCTAAGATTTACTATAAAGAGAGAACTATCTAGGTAGGGACTATAGTCCTTTAAATACATAACCATACGCCTAAGAAATCCCTTCGCTCCGTAAGGTACGTGTGCTCTGTACGCTCTATATAGATTATACAGATTATATAGATTATATAGATCACACCACGTAACCTCGGCTACTATTCCTTATTATATGGTTCCACTAGATCCATTCTGGACCGTGCCTATATTAACCAATTAGCTTCCTCCGACTCTTCTCCAAGTAGTCATAATATTGTACTTAAGCTGTCCGTAATAGTTCTTATAGAGGTTGCTGCGTCTCTAGTAGTATAGGCTTACCAGTTGGCTAGAATAGAGGATTAGTATTTTAGGGGTTTTATTCTAAATTAAAGTTACCTTCTAAAGAATATAGGTTGGTTTTGGGTTTCTATAGTTAATATATAATCTTAGCTTCTGTCCATACTGGTTCTTCTATACTAATAATAACGGCCTAGATATTACTGGTAATTGGGTTATTATTTTTAGTAACATATACCCTATTCCTATAGAGGAAGTCTTAAAAATCCTAAATAATATTAACATTGCCAAGTGCCTAGGTGTTAGCGGTCTATCCTATAAAATCCTCCCTAAAATATTCCCACAGCTATAAATTGGCGTAGTATCTACTTTAGTAGAATATAATACAGTATAGGAGAAAGTTGTTAACTTGTTTTGTGGTATAAGTTGTTATATTAATAGTAAATTCGTCCTAATCTTTATTAATAAGTTTTGCGTACGAAGCTACCCTTAGTGGTAAGGAGTCTTCCTAGTTGTTTAAGGTAGGCGTAGCCATGTTTTTAGGGGGAGGGAAGTGTTATTAGGGTAGGGATTGTCGTTTGGTACGCGTTTGTTGTTTAGTACGCGTTTATGACGTGTATTTATAATTATAGGGCTCAGGACCAGTTCTGGCCTTAAATCACAAAGACTTATAAAGCATATTATTCTGCGTAATAGACGCAAGAATCTATAATCTAGGAAAGGCTTAGGACCAGTTCTAGCCTTTAAATCCTTAGATTCGTAGAAGAGTTCTATTTAAGATTTAGGACCAGTTCTAACCTTAAAAGACAGCTTCCTCTAGCACGAGTAGCACTGGTACAGTGGCTCGTCTCTTCTTAGTAGAATACCTAGCTGTTCTGTGGTATAACAGTGAAGTTAACCACTGATCAGTGTTGGTAACACAAGGTAATATCACGTAGTTACAGTTTGTAGCTAGTATAATGTTGTTTGATTGTTTTCCTCTCCCTTGCTTGAGGAAGGGTGAGGAGCTTAAGGCTCCTCGCCACGCTAGTGCCGCGGCGACACGTGACGGCAACTTGCCTCGCGTGACGGCAACTTGCCTGTATTCCCAACACTAAGCATATTATAGTAGTAGAGACTATCTTAGCTGGTGGTAAAGTAATTCTACCCTTTATTATTATAAAGGGAGTTATTATTTAAGCGCGCTAGTTTTAAGATCTAAGAAAAAGAAATATTGCTATTAGAGTCTTAGAATCTAGCTATGTTAATAATATTCTCTACTTCTAGTGGATCTAGCACTTTAATCTTATAACTAGACGTATTAAGAAAGGCGAATACTGGCTACTTATCCTTAACGGTTATAAGTCTTATCTATTACTCTAGTTTATTACCTACTACAAGCAAGAGAAGATTATAATTTTTTGTCTACCTCTGTATTTAACCTACTTCCTATAGCCGCTTAACGTCGTTATATTTTAGCAGTGGAAATACTAGCACTTAGAAGCTATTAACTACGCTATACGCCATAGTATTGGCGAGTTTAATAAGTCTAGCTTCTTCGCAAACCTTAAAGATATTTACTACCTTACCCTTACTCCTTCTAATATTAGATATAGCTTTAAGCATTATGGCTATATACCATTCTACCCCTATTTTATTCTTAATAAGATTAGGGTTAACCTAGCACCTATTAGAACCAAATTAATTCCTCTGCTACCCGGCTAGTAGGAGTAGCAGGAGGATAAGCTTCCTATTAAAGAAACTCTACTTAGAGACGTCTAGAGTTTACTAGATATATACATTAAACTAAAGCAGCAAGCTTAAGCTATTTAAGGTTTACTCCACTCTTTAGCTTTACCACTAGATACTCCTACGTAAAAGCAGAACCGGTAGAATATTAAAAAGTTTACTAAGTATATCCTTTTAACCAATCTAGTTAATAACTGCCTTACTAGCTACGCTATAGATGCTCTAATTGCGCAACATAATTAAAAGAGTAGGAATTTACACAGAGGTTAACATATTTAAAAGGGTAGCGTTATATACGCGTAGAATATTAACAGAGAGATTGCAAACGTAGCCTATAACAAGAAGGTCTATTACTAGGAATTTACTACCAACCAGAAGGTTACCAGACTTATTATATATACTATAGTTATACCTTAATTTATACGTGTTATTAGTACTTAGAAGAAGCAGTATAAGCAGGATACAAATAACTAGGTTTAGAAATTTAAAATGCGCAAAAAGCGAAAGCTTACTAAGGAAAGCTAAGCTTCTTAAAGGTAGGGTTCTTAGAGCTAAAATCAGTAGCTATACCGTAGTAAAATATCCATATATATTGCCTGCGGAATTGTCGCATTGAGCGTGCTGTCGCATTGAGCGTGCGCCACCTCGCTATAAGCGAGGTGGCCTGAACAAACGTGAAGGATGAGACCACCGGGTAATACGCTAAATCCGAGTCTTTTGCAAGCGAGAATAACTTTCTATATTGTATAGAGGATGCTCGTATTTTAGAAAATTGATTTATTACGTGGCTCTACTGATTGGCTCAACACCACGCTTTGGTACCTTTTTGAGCCCTACTCTACAGCCTCTTCTAATTGGATATACTATTGGCGCTCTTGGAGCTCCGAAGCCTCAAGATCCACTCCGCGCCACCAGTAAAATCAGCAGATCCACAGCCAATGCAGGTCGGCTCCAACCATCCACGCCAAAAAGGATCCAATCCAAATAGATCACTGATGAGATTCGCGAGGCTCTGAAAATTCAATGTCGATTCCACGTGCTAGAGGCTAGGCTCTGTGGTCGGGTTTCGAAAGAAGCTGGCGCCTGTTGAGCGAAGCGAGCAGAGGCGCCTAGCTGTAGATATGTAGAATACGTCCTTTAATACGTGTGGAATGTATCTGATCCGGGAAGAGGAATGCAAGATGGATGCTGACGAGCAATATCTTGCTCCAAGGCTGGCTTGCTGTAGGGCTGTGCCAAGGTATCGGAGGTCGGGGTTAGGCTTGGCGTAACCTCGGGTTACGCACGACCCCCCAAGGTCCGCGATATATCGTCCAAATATCACCCCCCCCCTTAGGTGGTGGCCCCTACTTTTTAGACGCGTTTTTGAGGCCTAGGTTAGTACTGGGTTAGTATAAAGGTCCTTGTTGCGCGCCTTTGACCTTATCGTCGCCTTGATAATCCTATTTTCCAACCCTCTACTATTTTTGTGCCCGCGCTAGCTCCTGGCTCGCGCGGGGCTTCTAATTTTATATAAAAAGGCCTACTATAATTCTAATTCTATAATATAGAGCCCTCTTCTTCTCCTTCTCTATTGATATTTACGCGTTTGGTAGCTTTATTTACCTATACTACGCTTACGCGTCTACCCCCTTACCTCTTACGGATATAGAGTCTCTTAGGAATCTTCTTACCCTATAGTCTACTATGGAAGCCCCCCTAGCCTCCTCCCCCTATAGCCTCTAGAACGAATTCAAGGCCCAAATAGTATAGCTATAGGATATTCATAAGGCCTAGCGCTTAAAGAATACTATAAGGGCGTATAAGCTAAAGTAGAAAGAGTGGGAGGACTAGTATACGAGACTAAAAGGCAATACAGACAGCGCCTAGGTAACGGAAGATAAGCTTTACTTATTTTTAAAGCAGTAAGTTATTAATTAAGAATTACAGGCCGCTAGCTATTAAAAACGGAAGTTAAAACGGAAAGAGATATGGAAAGATAGCAAGTAGGTAAAGAAGAGGTAGAAGATAACCATAGGAGGGCTGCTAAGGGGAAAGGCAGCCGTAGAGGTAGCCGCAGCCGCAAGGGAGGAAGCTATAAAGGAGGAAGAGATATAGGATAAGGAGGCCCTAGACGCCCTATTTAACAAGACTATCCAATACTTAGTTATAAATAGCTATGTCTTCGCTACTACTGAGCTCTATATATAGTAGTCAGAAGGCAAGACCTTACAGCCGCTATAGGGGGCGAAGCTCTTGGTAGTACTAGACAGCGTCCACCGCAATAAGGACCGGATTTAACGCGTTAACTTTATTAATTAAGGCCTATTTATAATTACTAGCGGCTATAACGTTAAAGGGCTTAAAAAGGCAATTATTTGGTGCTAGGAGACGGGCTCTAAGATACTAGGTTTAGTTAAGTCTTACCTTTAAACTACGGCTAAGCATTTATTAGGTTTGTATATTATGGTCTATATAGAGTATTTACGGCTACTGTTTTCTAACCCGTTTTTTAGGCCATACTACTATTACCTAGGGTAAGAGTAGATAGGACGTTTAGCTTGCTAACCTTATTCTTATTAAATTAGAGAATAAAGAGCCTAAACCAGATAAGCCAGCGCTATGTATAATTATATTAATAATATAGGGGAAGCAGAATTAACACGGCAAGGTTAAGTATATGGGCTATATACGCAATACTAACCCTATTCTCTGCCCTCTCTCTATAATAGCCTTCTACTTCTTTAACCGCTGGGGTAAGGACGGCGCTAAGAGCTTCCTATTCTTTTAGCAGCTAGAGGACTACTATAACCTATATGTCTTCCCTAGTAGTATTAAAGTACTGCAACAGCCATTAAGCTATTATACGTAATTTAAATGGAATAAGAAGATATTCTAGGGGGTAGGAATTTACTTAAAGGAGAAGACCTATAGCGCCTATAAGTAGAGCGTCTGGTACGCTGAGCTTAGCGGTATTAAGGAGACCTAAATTAGACAGGCCGGACGCTAGAATACGGACGCGATAATAGAAGCCTACCTTAGCTATCTACCTCGCGTGTTTATATGGTCGATCGCCGGCTTCCTAAAGGAAGAAAAGGGCTACTTTCTCCCCCATACATAAAAGGTGCTAGAGGAGGCCCTTTGCTTAAAGATATGGCCTAAGATTGATGTTTAGCTAAAATATATAGAGACCTACTACCCAGAGAAGGCCGATAATAAGGTTATACGGCTTAACCTTATAGGCTTAGGATTTCTACGCCTCCTCTACGCGCTTAGGGTAATCCTATTATAGGACTTAGTAATTCTACGCAAGCAGTTCCCGCTCTACCCCCTATAGAAGGACTCCCTTTTTGGCTATAAGGAGTACCAGAGGTTTGCTATATAGGTAGAAAGCTCGCTGGCTAGCGTAGTTACGCCAGATAAGATAATAATGCGGAAATACTGGCCCGCCTATAAGGCTATAGCTAAGCTAAGATATAAGGCCGCGATCTCAGAGATAAAGGGGGTTTAATTATACGTGTAGACGATCTTAGAACGCCTTAGCGAGATAGAAAGGTCATTAGCATTATTCGCACCTATATAGATTTAGCAAGGGAAGACGGGTATCTAGATAGGGCCTACAAAGTCTATATATCCGTCTTTAGATGGCCCTATACCTATACCTATATCTATACCTATACCTGTGCCTATACCCGCGTCTATTCCTAAACACGTCAATGGCTAGATTCCGTCTTTGGATAAACCCTCTCCCGTATATCTGACCCCTAGAGAGATACTAAAAGGTCCTTAATTGTCTACTACCACAGAGCCTGCTTAGCCGTCTACTATAATGTCTACTATAACGTCTACTATACCCCTGTAGTAGCTGCTATAAGCTTCTACTATACCCCTACCATAGCTGCCGTAAGCTAACGCTTAACCTCTCCTATTTATCCTTAACCTATAGGCGCCGCTAAGGAAATATAAGATGCTTTAGGGCGGTAATTTGGTGTTCTAGCTCTAGGCTAAGTGGACTTTAGGGCTAGCAGGTAGGCCGTTAATTAAAGCTCCTAATCACTACTAGGGGGCACGCTAGCGGGTTAACAGCGAGGCTATGTTCTATAGCCATTACCGTAGGATAATTAAGGATATAAGATAGCGCGTAGAAGACGGTACGGCAAGAGATAAGAGATAGGCTATTAACCAGCTAGAACAGCTACAAGGCCAGCGTTCTTTAGATTGGCTTTATAAGAATATCTAACTACTAAGCAGGGGAGGGAAAGGGAGGGAAAGGCTCCATATTAAGCAGTATATATATATATATAATACTATTTTACTATAGGACTACTGCAGTAACTAAGACGCCTTAATGTAGGACTCTACTAGTAACTGAGACGTCTTAATATAGAACTATACTGCAGTAACCAAGACGCCTTAATATAGGACTATATACTCTAGTAACCGAGACGCCTTAATATAGGACTATACTCTAGTAACTAAGACGTCTTAATATAGGACTGCACTATAGTGACTAAGACGCCTTAATGTAGGAATAGAGCCCGTTTAGGTGTTGTAAATTTAGAGCAATATTACGCGACCATCTAGAAGTACCGATTTAACATAAATTATATACCTTTTCGCCTAAAATCGCGTGCGAAAGTACTCGGGGGCGGTCACTGCGCGACCTCGTGCGGGGTTCGGGCGCGTTATTAGTAGGGGTGGCCCTAACCTCGTATTAACCCGGGTCGTAACCGCGCCAAATCAGCCCCCCCAATATGTGATAGATACCCCACTGCGAGTTGCAATGGGTATACAGTGCCAAGACATTAGTTTCCCGACACGCGAATTTTCACCAAAATCAACCCAACTTTGAACAGTCGCACAACGTCGCAGCAATTGAATACAGCCAAATGAGTATGTAGATAATTTAATTGTAGTTAATACTTTGTCTGCCAGCCCTTTGCTTTTCGTACTGCCTTTAGCCTTCATTCCATACTATCAATTAAGCGCCGCATAAGGCGTTGATCAAGGGCCATCCACGCCTCCTTGCACGCCTTAATTAAGCGCTCTAGATCCTCCTTACTTTGTCCCATCTATTTGAGCTCTGGATGAAGCTCAAGGACCTTCCTTTTTAGTGCCAGCCAAAGGTGCTTAATTGGGTTTAAATTGGGTGAGTAGGGGGGGAAATCTAGGGTCTAAACACCGTGCGTCTCCAGCCACTCCTTCACGAGATTTGAAGCATGGATTAGAGCGTTATCCATCTGGTAGATATCTAAAGGCTTATAGATTGGCATAAGACCTTTTTCTAAGGCCTAGACATAGCTTCGGGCGCTATAGCCTTCTTTTACTGCTAGAGGATCCCTTTCCATAGCAATTAACTCTAAGCAACCGTCATACCAAAAATAAGCATAGATTATCTGCGTAAGATCCTTTCTGTTAGACACCTCTTTAATAAACTCATAATACTACTTTTGTAGAGGCGTTTGGAAGACCTAAATAGGCTTTTTTCTAGAGCCACATTCATAGGAACATTTATTAGAAAACTTAAC
>Ga0307507_10008097_pt1 | contig 14776 bp, 16 predicted proteins | sample 7_EM_MG_FD_207223 | JGI IMG/M metagenome (GOLD analysis project Ga0307507, IMG submission 207223) | Populus trichocarpa ectomycorrhiza microbial communities from riparian zone in the Pacific Northwest, United States - 7_EM | ecosystem: Host-associated > Plants > Roots > Unclassified | place... | reverse complement strand
TGCAGCTCACGGAGAGTGGGGGTGCAGCTCACTGAGAGTGCGGGGGTGGTGTGTGTTGACGATGAATTCTCATGGTATTGAGATTTCAATCGCCGGGTGTGTAAGGGAGATGGTTCGTGACCCAAATCCTATGTCCTGAGGGTGCCCTTATATAGGGGTTCTTCCCTCAACCCTAACCCTGCATGACTCATACCCTCGCGTCACGCGACTCATGACTCATAGTGAGTCATAGTGTGAAATCCATCAGCTGACTTGTTCGAGTGAGCCACGCCATATCTTGAAACCAATCAAAACTCATAAGACAACTCATCTCCCCTAACGTGGTCACATGCGTGAAACCCATGACTCATAAATATGAGTCATGTGCGAAATACATAAACCACATAACCACGAATGTGTGTCATGTCAAATACCAACCAATAACAATAAACTAATAACACGCTATTGCGTCGTCCTGTGAGAACTTATGAGTCAACTGACCTCATAGCATTAAAGATAACAAACCACTGCCTAATAACCATTAGTCATGCGAATGTCCGCCTTGCTTAGTCACCGTTTGTGACAAATACCTTCTAATCTAGTACTTAGATCTTGGTACAACACCAATGGTTAAGTCGCAGTCTCGAAAGTCTCAGAAAGGTACTGCACCTACCACTGCCTTATATATCTCCAATATGCCATTCATGATGATCAAGAAGGTCAAAACTATTTTGGCAGCAGCCCTAATCAACATTTAATTGCGGGATATACATAAGCTCTCTTGGATTGACAAAGACCTTCTTGAAATACTTGTGGATAGTAATCATGCAGCTAGGATCAAAAATCGAATTGGAAAGAAATCACACTACTAGGGCAAATCCGCCTTTGAGCCTCTTTGTGCGGATTCTTTTCACTGGGAAGGTAATATTCTTCCAGAGTCAAAGGAGGCACTCTTGAACAGGAATTTTGTTTTAAGACTATCAGCTTCAATGACATCTACAAACAAGGAGTCAACAGGGCATCATATCATCGATTTGGTCAAGCACCGCGGAATTGGACTACAACTGCAACAACACTTACATAAATTGGGCATAATTCTTTCACCCACAAATCAAAGCCAAGACCCAGTCCCTCAAACCTGCGATAGTCCCTTCAATACCTCTGGTTCCAGTTCCCAATTGAAACCTGCAATTAGTATTGCCAGTGGCAGCAAAGATGCCAAGCGCAAATTAAGTATTTCTTCAGAAGAAGATTCCTTACCGTCATGCATAATTATCTCGAGTATCACTATGAGAAATATATATGGCTGATAATGTTTTGTCTAGTTCTACACAGACACCAAGAGTACAGCCTAGCAAGAGGTTGATACTGAAGTCAACTCACGAAACCAATAATACCAACTACTGTATCACATAGGGTATGTGAATGCAAACTCCCTTCATGACGGGAAGTTTGCACAGGTAGTCAGCCTTCTTGAGAACACCTTTGACCTCTTGTTTATTGCTGAGCCCTGGTATCAGCATCACGAATTACCACTTTCCCATCCTGTTGTTTAGTGCTCTACCTCACTTCCCATGCGCTCTACAATCCCACCTCCTTGTGGCCGCGACCATGGTGGGATCTACCTTCTTGTCAAACCACATAGTCAGCCCCTTATTCAGTCTACTATCTGTTTCACCCACTCAATTACAGATTCACTCTCAGGTCTTCGTTGTGCCGCCGTTTATTATCCCCCATACTCGGTGACTGATGACTCTGCCAACGGTGGCTTACACCACATTGGTACCATTGACCTTCTCCTCGGTGATATCAACACCACCTTTGATCTTGATCACAGGGTCACTGCACACTGATCCAATTTGGCCCTATCTGCCCGCACTCGACTCTTTCAAAGATAGGCTGTGAAATCCACTATGGTTCATGTCTCAGATGAGTTGCAGGAGACACTTTCACCCAAAATCCCTGACCATGTCTTCTCCTCAATTGCTCTTCGTTCGAAACTCTCTCGCAGTCTTATTAGCACACGATTAGTCATATTTCCCACTCATCACACATTCTTACTTCATGTTCAATTTCAGAATAACCTCCAGGGGTCCTACCTTGACCCTATTTTCCCGACTCAATCTCAACCCTCAAAGTCTCCAATTCGCTCCCATGTTAAACCTCTAAATCACCACAGAGCCTGATAGAGTATCAGCAGTATTGGATGATAATAGACAATCCATTTACCTCTTACAAGTAGTCTGAAACCTTTGACATTGATATACTTGATTCAATTCTTTGTTCAGCAGTCCAAGCGGTAGGGGGAGACTGTTTTGGGTATCTATCAGCCTGCAGAATCCCGAAACAAACCACAGATCACAGCAAGACGGCTAGCAACACCGTGGGATATGCCCTCCAGCATCCAACTTCTAAAGAGGGCCCAACAACCTGCCTCTACCATAGCGGTAAACCTTATTGCTCAAACGAAGATTCAACACGAATGGATGCGTGCATTGACTATTATTCCCAGATCTTCAATCCCCCCTCAGCATTATCCAATAACAAATCAAGATGGCCATGTTACCCAGATGATTATTCTGGGCCAGAATCCCTCCGACCTACCACTTCAACCATGACTCCCGGTTCCTTGTGCACTATTCCTGACAAAATTACCTTACATGAGTCCAGACTTATAGATATTATTTCAAATGATAAGATCAAGTTTCAAGTTCGTCAAATGTCTACCACTTCCACCTGTGGTAATGATGGTATTACGGTTATCATGCTATGGTACTTGCTAGAAAATCTTTTACTTGACATCTTTGTCAACTATACTGGGCCTGTTTGCGAAAAGGACAAACGCCAAAGTGGTGGAATGAAGCTTTAATAGTCCCGTTAGGCAAAGAGAACAAGAAGCCTTATACTGCAAACTACTCTCGTCCAATTGGTATGCTTTGTCTCTTTCGGCAAATGTTGGAATCATTGATTCTCCCATATGTAAGATCCTCAGGCATCATGCACCATTCTGGTATCCAAGCCAGCTTCCGCTCTGGTTATTAAACCCTAACCAATGTTTTAACACTATATCCTCTGATTGAGTCTGATGCTGGATCACATCTTGTCTTTCTAGACTTCGTCTCTGCATTTGATAGCGTGGGTTGGCCATTCCTGCGCAGAGAACTCGACAAACAAGGCATGAATCCAGTTGTCGTTCAAATTATATATCAACTCAGGTATCGCGATATAGCTTTTCGGTTATCGTCAATGGTACTCCCTCACCAAAGCAACACCGTACCTGTGGATTACCTCAAGGCTCACCCCTCTCTCTCCCTCTATTCAATCGCTTTATCAACAGCCTATTAGAAACTCTCAATTGGCAGAATACACCATCATTCTCCTTTGTTCTATTCTTCCCTGATGATGGAGTCCTCATATCACCAACCTTTGCCAAGGCCCAAAATCTCCTGAACATGGCTTCCCACTGGGCTGATGAGCATGGTATGGCTCTCAATAGAGCCCAATATGGATATCTGGTTACTCATTCCGCTTCCCAATTACCAGTTTTGATTCGTCCTCCACTTCTACTGAAACAACAGTCAATCCCTCTTGTGAAATCATACATGTATCTTGGACATCATTTTTCCACTAAAGGTATTGACTTTCTTGCTCAAGGCTATCTTCTTTGTCATCCTGTAAAACCACTGCTAGGAGCAATGCGATGGTTTTCCAATACCTGGTGTCCTAAAATCCGCTACCATATCATGAAGAGCATACTTCTACCAACACTTGAATATTCTTTGCCTCTCATGTACGCCCAATTTCTACAAGATCGCAAGGCACCAAGTTGGCAATTACTCAATACAGCTTATAACACCTACCTACAATGGATTGCTGGAGGCCAGGCGAATCGCCCTCAGGGTACTAGTCACCTGCTCGGCTTACTCTCTTTCAAAGATTGTGCTCAATATCTTCACACCAGGTTTTATCTTCATCTAATATCCATGGATTCTCGCAATCCACTTCCTTCCATCTTGAACTGCAAAGGCTGGTATCCCAAATCTTAGCACTATCTCCCTCTGCATAACTATGATCCCCTTCTTTACCAATTTTTCAATCTACCCTCCGCTTTTACCAAGTTCCTACCAGCATTTCGAGAAACACCAATTGCCAACATACGTCAAAATGTCCTCAAGGAACCTGTCCTTCAAAAGTATAACAAGATACATTCAATAAGCTCTGACTCTCCAAAGCTTCTCCAGATTACCATGTTTGGCGATAGGATTCCAAAACTTCACTTTGATGTTGTTCTCATCGCTCCTGCTGCGGACCAACGGCATTTCCTTGCTTGGCTTCGTGGCATTTGGAATTGGAGACGAAAGTGTGTGTAAGGTACACGATGTGACAGAGGTCATACTCCCTGCATACCTACCTGATTTATATTTCTTAACAATTTGCAACACCGAGTATACAATACCAATCATGAACTCCTTGATGATGATATCAAGTACTTACTTGTTGACTTTCTTCTCCAGGAACGCCTCTGGGACAAAGCACGCACTATTCTTGATTTTTGGACAATATCTATGTCACACATGCTAAGGTCAAATCCTCTTTCCGCCTGGTTCCATTCTGCCCTCCTATTGATTCAAACTTCAAAAAATAAGTCTTGTGTCCTTGTAATACTAGCTTGCTCACGGTTCATGCTTGTATCATGCGACAACCTTATTTCCTATCATGTTTTATTCAATTTCGATCTGTTGCACTTTTATCATTATTCCTTGCTTTCCTTCATTCTTCATCCTGATTATCTCGACTCACTGCTCTCTATTTGGGGTTTTTCAAAAGTTTCCTATTTCTCTTTCCTGTTATTTCCGGCAATGTGATTCTAGTACTCTTTTATCTTACTCTGATTTTACAGTTTCTGTTTCTCGTTAAAAGTTCTTATTTATTCTGCCTCTTGTGTTTTGTTATTTCAGCCATCAGTGTGCGCCCGTGGACTCCTGATCTCATCTGCCTCCGGGTGTGCATTATGCATCTGGTCATTTCACTTTTGGCGTCAGGCCCTGCTGCTCCACCCGTTTCTCAAACGAGTTCAAAACCTGCTGTACCTGATGTCATACGTCCGCCTGATGGGGGTATTATCCTGATCCTCTTGTAGCTACTGATTGTTCCCTTCATCTCGGTTGTCTTCTGCTTCTATGTAGTTGTCTTCTCACTTGCTGTGTGGTGGCCAGTTGGCTACTTGCTGTCCGTGATCGATCTGCCTTTGAGTCCTGTCTCTAAATCGATATAGTTAATTCCTAACGCTAAGTCTGGCTTTCTTTGTTCCCGTTGGTGACAAGGAGAAGTGATTGAGGAAATAGAGTGGATCAAGGCCACTCCTGCTAACGCATTTGAGATGAGTGACTTGGGAGAACTAATTCGATATGTGGGGCTGGAGATCTCACGCAAGTGAAGTTGGCGGCTTCTTACATTCCATCAAATGGAGTATATGCCACAACCACTGAATCCAAAGCCCAAAGTGTAGATTTCGAATTATCTCAGTCAGCTGGGGGATCCTTTATGTATGGCATGCTAGGTACTGGACCTGATATCGCCTACCCGGTCACACTAGTAAGCTAGTTCATCCATTCACCCCAACAGGAACACCGGGTTGTAGTCAAAAGGATTTTTCATTACGTTGCTGGGACAGTAGATCTTAAGATACAATACGGATCCAGTAACCAGAGCGGAGGTGATTTGGAGGGTAACTTGGGATCTGGGCACGGTTGGAAGTGACTAGGAGGATTTGCTTTCCTGCTAAATGGAGGCGCCATCTCTTGAGCCAGTAAGAAGTGGACCTCTATCGCTCTCTCCACCACTAAAGCAGAGTATATGGCCATGACTCAGGCCTCCAAGGAGATCATCTGGTTACCAGGACCTTTAGAGAAATTTGGGGCACTTACACATATTGAACAGATGTTTCCCCTCTCCGAAGACAACCAGTCAGCTCTTACATTCGCTCATAATCATGCCAAGGGGGTGGCATCTGCCACATCCCGGTCGCTCAAAAAAAGTCGCAAACAGGGGCACTCCATAAGAGTGCCCTCCTCCTGCTCAACGATAATTTCTTGCTCAACAATAATTTCAATTTGTATGTGACTTTAAGAATTACAAACTACAACCAAATGTGTTCTGATGCTTTAAATATCCTTTTGGCTTTCTTACAAATTGTTTCAATTGTCCGCTAATAAGTCTTCCACTTTTTTTACCTCTCTTTCACAACTTCTTCTTTTCGTTTTTTGGGACTTTGGTGTGAATTAAGTGTGAAAGTGATTTTGAGCGAAATCTGCTGTAAAGGGAGGTAAAAGAAAGGAACAAAAGTTGGAGGCTTATTTGCACAGGCTTAAAATAATTTATAAAAAAGCCAAAAGGACCTGTAAAGCATCAAAGAATGTTTGGTGGTGGTTGGTAATTCTTAAATTCACATACCAATTGAAAATTATCGTTGAGCATGAAATTATCGTTGAGCTGTTGAGCACTCATCTGGAGTGCTCCTGATCGCGATTCTTTGAGCAACCGGGGTCAGGTGGACGCCACCACCTTGGCACAATTAACCCAAAATATCATGCCCCAACAAAGCATATCAACATTCACTATCACTTCGTTTGGGACCTCTTTATAGAAGCAGAGATTCACCTTGAATGCTGCACTAGCTGCAATATAATAGCTGACATTATGAGGAAAGCTCTACCACATCCCCCACACGAGAAACACACTTCAGCTAGGGGAATAATTGAAGAGAAAGGGAAAGGATATGGAACGCATCGCGAGAGGGCCTGTTAAATTATTTGTGACGGTTCCATATCCTGAATCCTACTACAACCCTGGATGTTTGAACGAGGAGAGTTGGCCTATGGATAGGATTGCGCATTATCGTAGTTGAGGGGATGGTGGTTCAGTGGCAAGGTTGGCTGCAGTGCAGATATTTTGAGAAGGTTCAGGAAACGTACTGTGAAGTTAAGACAGTTTGAAAATTGATACTAGAAGGTGTCCAATGTTTGGGACTAAGGTACACTAAGAGATGGAGTGGAAAGGCTGTTGCACTACAATGATTGGGAAACAACAGAAGCTATCACTGGCAGTAGTGTTAAGAATTACTGTAGCTGAAGGAAATTGTTTATGAAGATGAGATGATTAAAAGCAAAGGAAGGGGGAACCTTTTGGAAGCCAGTTTGCAGGAGTTCGTTCGGAGAAGAAAAGGGTGTGAGGAAGCTGTGATGGAGTGTCGGATGATAGGAAGAAAACCTTTTCTGTATGAGAGTTTTGTGTATATATAGGACACTTCTGGCAGCACAGAAAAGAATAAGGACTGCAATACTCTCTATCAATCATAGTCTATTAACTTGAAATATGTCACATTCTACTAACTTCAGCGAGTTTTTTATAGCATAACTCGTTGATTGGTTATCAAGCAATGATTTAATGCGTGATGGGATTGATTTCACCTCTGCTTGATCTTTATTGGAAGAACATTACTTGAGCATGCTTGTAAGAACCCCCTGCCGCATTGTCTCTTGATTCCCTCGAAAATCAAGAAAAAAGAGTCCAAAGCTTTCTGGTTTCTACTATTATCGAATTAGAATCGTTTGCATAGCCAAACTTCAGGGGTTTTTTCTGTTTGTGTTTTTTCAGGTACATTCTTTCAGTCACACATTCTCAAGGGAAAAAGCTTAACTAAGTCCAGCTAGAGTGCAGTGCCTCGTCTCATGTCTAGTTGAATTCCATGCTTACAAGTGAGTGATCCCTGTAAAACCTGCAGCCCATGGTAATCTACATACTATCGAGTGACATTTGGTGAATAAAGTTACATTTATTGCCCCGGCACGCAGACCACGGTTCCCTCGTCGGAATAGCATTCTTCCACTAGACTATAAAATGAAAGAAAAGGAAAAAGAACAAAGAAGCAGTAGAAAGGGTTTTGGTACAAGTGTACCGGTGATGTCCGACACCAAAAACTGACCTGCTTCTTGACTTTTTTCTCGCTTAGTTATACATACCTACGGGGAAGCCTGCTTCGACATATGGCATATACATGCATAAATTCACTTTTTTGAAAAAATATTGCTCATAGAATTAAACAGGAGTTAATTTTAAGTAGTTTTGTATAGGCGGGAGGCCTGAATGGGGCAGAGGGGCGTGCTCCATCTTACGTGCTGTTCAGTGACTAGACGGTAATGTCAAGGTTGGACAGCAGGAGTCAAGACTTTTGTGAAGCGCTGTACGAGTTCTGTACTCGTACAAGTACAGTAGTATCGGTATTCGGGTAGGGCCGTGATCGAGGTGGTACAAGTACAAGGCGGTCGGTACCGCATTATGTAGCCTCTCCCCACACTTTCCCTTGCCTTGCTGTAAATTGCCATACCGATGTCCCGCGGCGGGATTGAGGTGTGAGCCCAGAGGGCAAGACCTTGTGGTACGCAAGCAAACAAGTGCTATGTTAATACTGTAGCCAAATCCGTTGCGTTGAAGTGCTTTAGTAACCTAAGGAACAGAGTATAGGCTCAATCGGGCAGCTGTGAGCTGGTCGCTCAATCCAGAACTTTGCTATCTTCCTTCGCCTCTCGGTATTTCGCATTAACCAGGATTCTGCCGGCGTTTCGAGTACTGATAAGTCTACGAGTACTATGTGAAGTTCGGTACTCGAGTAAGATTAGTACTTTACGGTACTTGCACTGTTATTATAGTGTGTCCTGCAGAGCCTACAGTCAATAAGCTTCGACCGAACATGGCTTCTGTTAGTTAGGCTGACTTGGACTTCCTACCGCTTGCGGTTAAGGGTAGCCCTGGGGGGAACGAGCTGTCGGAGATCAAGTCCGTGACGGGGTCTCCTGATCCGGGGAGACTGTGCGCGATAATAAAGGACTTGGAAATTATTATGGAATTGATGGCGTTGACGGTTATAATTTTTAAATTGTGTGTTGGGGGTGCGCATGCTGGTGATAAAGTGGAAACGACAATAGTTAAAAAGATTTGATGTGGTTTCCCTCTTCAGGAAGTCGGCAGTTTAGAGTTTTTGAATACACAATGAAAGGGTATTGAGTTGTTCACAAGGAAGAAGAGACTAAGAACTTCAACTTATAATAGCCTAAACACGAAGGGGAGGGAAGAAAGAAAGAAAGGAGGACTAGTCATGATGATTGGCCTTTTTTCTTTTTTCTTTTTTATGGTGGGGAGTCCGGTAAGAAGTGATTGAACAGTTATTCAAGGTTAACCGGCCAAATATATCCCTGTCCGTTCAGGTTAATTGTTACCTCCCTAGTACAATAGCTACTTCCTTCTTTCCACACGCTACCTGCCCGTACTCGAGTACTGTAAAAACACTTGAAAGGAGAGTGGAGAGCGGGGAAGGAAAAAAAAAGAAGAAGAAAAAATGTGTAGAAGGAGCAATCTACGGGTAAAATAGCATGAACGAAATGCTTTTTAACATATGTGGGGAGATAAATCATACCACTGCGGATACCATACTCACCTCTTTCTTTGGGTTCTCCGCCTCCTTGTGGGGTACCCTTGTACTATAGTTCTCTGACTGTTTTGCTATAAGGAACGGGCCTCGCAGCCACGCTAGTGAATTTACCCCAGAGTACTCGTACTGTCTGATAGTGAACGCTCATAATAAAAATTAGCGAACAGGGCTTTGAGATCGGGATTCTTAGCGCTCATTATAGCTAGGGGCAACTGTATATAGGCCCCCTGGTTGGGTGGGTAGGGGTTTATTATCCTTGTCTCACTGCTTCCCTCCCTCGCTCTCTATTCCTTTTTTTGTGGGCAACGTGGAGCGGGATCTACCGGAGAAGAACGTGAGATCCAACTATCGGAGATCTCAGTGGCACCACTTGACCAAACCAGAACAGGCTAAGAAGAGGAAGTTAACAAAATAACGAATACCAGTTAATAGGATTCAACAAGCTTAGCAGCCTCTTCAAGCTATACCTTGTCTGGGAAACAAAAATTCCTTCTCAGGAAGTTTCGTCTGGGATTGTGAAAGCCAAGCGCCCGATAGCCGAGAGAGCCGAGTTTTGACGGGTAAAACGTGGTTGAATTTGTTTTGGCGTGGCATCGGACTGGATTGGAATTGAGGTGGGACCCGAGAACCACACCGCATACTTCTTTTTTATACCTGGCACCAGTGTTCAAAGGGAGTTTGAAATTTGGAAAAACGGTTTTGTATCGCATCATGCACTTTGAGAATATTTACGTCGTTTCCCCTAAAACATGGCCTGTCACCCTGGAGAGGAAGGGGGGAGGGAAGAAAAATGGAAATACTTTGGAAAAGCTGTGCTTTACGCATATGAACCACTGAGTGGGTTCCCGGGGTATAATATAGTTCGTTTCGTTGCTTGGGGATATATCCACAAGAGTGCCGGTGGTCCTTCTTGTGTAAACGATGCTCATAGTGCACCTACCCTACAGCGCAGTTCTCATTGATGGCCTTGAACGGTAATGTGTAGAATCACCGACAGAACTGACTGATGATGGGCCGGCATGATGGCTTGCTGGTTTAATAATTGGGGCGACGATATTATATGCGCAGGTGAGTGAGTGAGTGAGTGAGTGAGTGAGTGAGTGAGTGAATGATTGAAGTTTGGGGGGAGAGGCCGGCATCTACGCGGTACCGGTCCCGGTACTGGTATGGTGCTGGATTACTATGCGCACCGGGTATTATACTGGCTGCTAAAAGGCTACTCGTATTATTATAGTATCACACCCTATTTTTCTATAGCGAGGCACTTGATACCCCAGGGCTGTCAATGTGTTGCTCGGCCTTAGACCCTTCATCCCCTCCCTCCCTCATGAGTGCTGTACCTACCCCCCACTTTTCTACCGCCCCCCTCTCTTATCCTCATTTCTCCCCTCCCCTCTCCTTCTACATATTTCTTCTGATAAGAGCTCTTCCTCTTCTTCCTTGCTCCACCTTTTACACGAGGTCCTTCCCCTGCGATAATTTTTCCACATGAGTATGACCCCCGCCGTATAAAACCCTTCTGCAATTCAACAAGTTTTCTCACCCCAAGGCAAGGCTCGCTTCCCGATTTTCCACCCATTCCAAACAGGAGACCTGTGGATCCAATTCTCTTTCCTCACCATCCCCCTTGCTTACAATGTTCTTGAATCTCTTCGGCCAGGCTGTATACGGCCTCGTTCAGCACAAACTCTACCTTGTCACTGCCATTATTATCCTGACACTTGCCTACTGGACGCACTCCTACCTGAAAAGCCCCTTCCGCGCGCAAAAGATCCCAGGCCCATTCCTAGGCAAGTTCACCAATGCCTATCGTTGGTACTATACCATGCGTCACACCTGGCACAGGGACTTGATGGCCCTGCACAAGAAGTATGGCCACATTGTGTGGATTGCACCGAACGAGATCTCGGTCTCGGATCCTAATCTTAGGAATGTGATCTATGGTTTTCAAAATCATAAGAAGGACTTTACCTTCTTCAAGAAGGCGCGCTCGTACGAGATTGGGTCTATCAATCACGATTTCAGCTTTGTTTTCGAACAAGATGCCGGGAATGCTCGACTGGGAAAGTACCATATGTCGCATTTTTACTCAGAACAGGGATTGTTAGATCTTGAGGAGAATTTTGATAAGGTTTTTTTTATCCCCCTCTCTCCGCTCTTTCGATTAGTTATGAATTTCTATATTGATTGCTAGGGAAAGGCCGTGGACGAATTGATTGAAGGTCTTGACAAACACCATGTGAAGACCGGAACTCCTTGCAAGATGGTTGATTGGACAGAGTTCTTCGCTTTGGACATAGTTGCACAGATTACGGCGGACCAGTCGGCAGGGTTTTGCCTTGCTGGAAAAGATGCTGACAACACGGCTTATGGGGTCAGAGTTATTTTCAGGGTCATTGGTGCTCTTATGCAATTGCCATGGGTCTTGTCGGTTACTTCACGTGCTATCCGTGGGAACATTTTTCTTAATTCCCTGATTACCCTTTATCGCAATGTGTTGCTCCTGCCGACATTTTCATTTGAAACGGGGGCTGTGGGTGCTCTTGATAATCTTGGGATCAAAGATGATGGTTAACCGTTAGCGAATAGGCAGATCTTAAAACCCTCAAGGAGAAGAGTCCCAAACACTTATTATCCAAGTTTTATAATGCACAGAGTAAGATGAGAGGACATTATCCCCAGGGCAACGAAGCGGAAGGCACAACCATTCAAATCTTCAACTTGATGTAAGTGGTCCACTCACCCCCACCCCTCCACAAACTTTATTTTTCAGGAGATTAACAATCATTCTCCACAGTGCCGGCGCACTTGGGGTAGTCCCGCATACTCAAGTTAGAGTGATCCACGAACTCTCCCTTCACCCAGAAATCATGCAAAAAATTCGCGAAGAGCTTGCAACAACAGACAACACTTTCCGCCTTGATGACTTCCTCCCCTACAACGGCCGCGAAAACAAGTACCCAATCTTCGAATCCGCTGTGCGCGAAACTATCCGTCTCCATCCCGCCGTCTCCTTCTCCCTGTCCCGCCAGGTACCCCCATCCGGCTGCCAGCTCCACCAATACCACATCCCGCCAGGCTACAACGTCGGCATGGCTTCTTACCAAGTCAACTACGACGAAGCCTACTTCGGCCCGGACGTGGCACAATTCCGCCCAGAGCGCTGGCTGGAAGACCACCCAACCGCGATGCTTGATGGCGAAAAGCGGAGTATGAAGAATTATATCGAAGCCGGCTGGTTTACCTTTGGCGCCGGTGGGAGGGTGTGCATTGGGAGACATCTCGCCATGTTCATGATGATGAAGTTCACTGCTGCTATTATTCGCGAGTTTGATATTCGCGTTATCAAGCAGCCGGAAGAGATTCATACTCTCTTTAACGAGATGCCGGGGATGGAGGTTTTGCTTAGCAGGAGGTGTGCTGTTTGAGATACTCAGCATGATCAGTAAATAGTGTGTGCCTCTGGTAAATAGATGGACACAGTAGGTAGGAATGAGGGTCACGGTTGATGGCTGATGGGTGTTTTTCCTTTCCTTTTTCCTCTTCTTTTCATTGGGCTTCTAGACCGATTTTTTTATTATTCAAGGATGTGGTATAGTATTCGTAAGTTGGGCTCGGCACGGGGGGCTTTCCGTTTATTCTCTTTTATTCTTTTTTATTACCTACCCGTTTACTTGTCTCTATCACTGACAGAACGGAGTATGAATTGTACATTCTTTTTTTTCCTTTTATTGAACGTAATCCTTTCGCCTTCCGACTGCCGTATCACTTCACTAGCGTGATAGCACATCATAACTCCGAGTCCCTAATTAATTAATCAATCAAACGCTAGATAGGTATAGACTCGGCTGCGCCCAGGATACCGAACGAGTGGGCTTTGCAACAGGACAAAGTCAGGCCAGGTACGGTAAGTATTCTTAGAGTCGCACAACGCTATAGTGAACCCATTTAAAGTGGAAAAAGCTCCTACAGCGACACTTGGACCAGGTTTGGGAAGCCAAGGATATGGAATACTTAAGGCTTAATTAACACAGGGCGTTATCAGGCATGCTCCAGTGTTCCCAACCGTCTAGGGACGGCACGAATGATATCTCATGAAGGTATATTGCTTGGTCCGAGGTGCATAATCTCAACTTCGGCTAGTACCGGAAGCCCAGGCTCTAGGACTATAGTCCCCTACAGTCCGTCCGGACCTAACCTTGCCGGGCGTAGTCCATCCTAGCACCCCTAAAAGACAGATTATGAGCCGTAGTCCGCCCCGTCCTACCCCCAAGACGGACTGACTGAAGGGCTGGGAACACTGGGCATGTTTCGAGAACATGGGGTTGCGGGTAGCTGGTTTCACTTCCTATCCTGTCGGGCATAGGGCGGTGATGTTAGTTTCGTTTCCTTTATACCATTTGCTACATCGGGGTTTCTCCCGAGCTCTTGTCCTTGCCTAAATATTTCCCTTTATTGTATTCGTTCGATATAGGACCTGCATTTTTGCTAAGCTTCTAGAGATATTGTTTTGGAGATGTATATATCTTGTTATCTGTCCTTATATGGCATCTCTATTGGAGGTTGCACTTGACCTACTGTGATATCGTTCTTGTCGGGCAACCTATCGGATATGCGGTTAGAAAATATGCGGCTATAGCTATGTGAAGATGAAACATGCGGCTATTAGGCACACGGTGTTATGTTCACACCTCAGGAGAGACAGGCATAGGATATAGGCATTCGGTATTTTTTTCTTCACACCTTATGCAATTTGACATGGGGTAATCAGTTTAGTTGGTTTCGCCCTTTCGGCAGGTTAGCGTGGGTGTAAGGGAAACTGTTTTAAGGGGCAGGCTGCTTCTTGATTGTTTGAAATCATGAAGGATCACGAGGTTATCGGCAGTGAGCATCTTTAGAGTTCATTGTGTCTCCAGAGTTGTTGTTTGTTTGGAGATATACAGGTCCCAATCGCCCTGATAGGAATGATCAAACACCTTCAGATGGGCTGCTATAAAGGGACATGATGGGATGGTGAAGCTACTACTTTGCCGGAAAGATGTCAAACTCCAATCGCCCAGATAAGTATGGCTGAACCTCACTCAGGTGGGCTGCTGCCAGGGAACACAAAAGGGTGGCCAGGCAATTGGAAATGCACATACCAGTCCCACCTTATCCCGACTTTTCTGATGGAGTCAAGTCGGGGCAGTGTTCCCAACCGTCCAGGGCCCCGATAGGGCCCGGCGGACGGACTGCCAAGAGCCCTGGACGGGACGGGACGACGAAATACGTCCCGTCCCCGTCCGTAAAATGAAATGACGGCCGTTATAA
>Ga0307507_10008095_pt1 | contig 14779 bp, 14 predicted proteins | sample 7_EM_MG_FD_207223 | JGI IMG/M metagenome (GOLD analysis project Ga0307507, IMG submission 207223) | Populus trichocarpa ectomycorrhiza microbial communities from riparian zone in the Pacific Northwest, United States - 7_EM | ecosystem: Host-associated > Plants > Roots > Unclassified | place... | reverse complement strand
AGGTACTTTTTAGGAAGGCGTGACGGGGGCATGGTAAGTTATGAGTTGTGGTGCTGTTGAGGTCCCTGTCATTCTGGTGAAGATTTGGGTGGGGGTGCCAAGACCTTCCACCCGGTGGTTGTACAGTTGACCCGCCGTACCCTACTCTCCGAGGTATGAGCTGAATGGAAAGGCTCTATTATGACCCTGGTACTGTTCGGGATATAATCGTCTTCTCAGCGGTTGCGATGTAATTGTGGATTATCTGATCGGTGATCGTGATGCTAGGAGTTCCGAATCTTTATGATTCAGGGCCTATGACCAGTGCTATCGTACGTGCCTCAATCTCCGTCTTTCGGCGTAGATCTGGATGGTAAGTTATAGGATAAAGATATTTGTAATAGTCGTAGTCCAAACTGCTAAAGGTGTGGTTGCATGTTGTCCACTTGTCTTCTTCTCGCCCGGTTATGCAATTTTCTCCGGCATCCTTTCCCTTTTACTTTGTTCCTTTTTTATTCCTTCCTTCTCCCTCAATTCTCTTGTTTGATTGGAAATACCGCAATGCACAACAATCCCGACTTCTACATTTCTATTTGCCTTTTTGGCCTTGGCTTGCTCAATAAGTTACTTTTAACACAAACATCTTTGTTACGAGTATCGTGAGTATCGACCAGACTTGGGTTTTGTGCACAGCTAATAGAGGCACTAGATAAAACCCGAAGACCCGTTCCTAAGCAGAAGGTATGTCCTCGAATTAGACTCCGAGATTCTTACTTGGGCTATTCATTCCATTTGTTTGACCAGATTTCCCCGCAGAGATAGGAAGAGACGATATCACAAAGGATCACTCATCCCGTCCCCCGCTGTTCCTGTTGTAAAATACCGTATCTTCATTCACCGTGTACTCGTGTCCTCATCTCGGCTTCCATATCCCAAAAGTATACGATGAGGTCAACTAGTAGAAACCGGATCCAGAGAAGCCACAGTTTCCAGTTCCCGTTGAAAATGCCTGCGCTTGTCGGTATGCACTCGTAGCACACACAAGCGTTGAAAATCTTTCTCTTATAAAATCTCTTTCCTTCCTTCTCGTCTCCCCTTCCCCTTCATTCCTTTCTTTCCTCAAACCATCTTACACTCCTTAAACGGAGTTTAATTGGGTCCAAGATTCCTGATGGAACCAGCACTACTGTTTACAGGTGTGGGCCGCTGATCGATTTGTGTGTTGGTCCTCATGTTCCAAACACTGGGGGGGCGAAGGCTTTCCAGGTTATGGGGTTTCCAGGTTATGGGGGTGCAGTACGATGCTTTCGTCTGACTATTACTTGTTTTTTTAAGGAAAAAAATAATATTGACGATTATGTATAGAACTCCTCATCGTATTTCCTCGGTGATGCCAGCAATGACTCACTCCAACGTATTTACGGTGTCAGCTTTCTTGACAAGAAACAACTTGAGGAGCACAAAAGGCTCCTCGAAGAAGCTGCCAAACGTGACCATCGTAAAATCGGTAAAGAGCAAGAGTTGTTCTTCTTCCACGAGCTTTCCCCTAGTTCATGTTTCTTCCTCCCGCACGGGGCCCGTATTTACAATACCCTAGTGGACTACCTTCGTCAGGAGTACTGGAAACGTGGGTACGAGGAGGTTATCACTCCCAACATGTATAATGCTAAGCTTTGGGAGACTAGTGGGTATTGGCAAAACTACGGGGAAAACATGTTTACCTTTGAGCAGTGTTCCCAGGCGTCCGGGGGGACTGCCAAGAGCCCCGGACGGGACGGGACGGCTAACCGTAGTCGGCCCGGGGCGCCCTAAGGGCAGGACAGCCGTCTTTGGGCAGGACGGCGGGCCCTACAGGGTAAGACATATTAGTGCAGGGCGGGGGGATGGACAGCGGAGGACGGCCGGGGACAGCACGAGTTATGTCTCATGATACTATAATGATTGGTTCGGAGGGGTATGATTTCTACTTCGGCTAGTATCGGACGTCCAAGCGCTAGGACTGCAGTCCCATAGTCCGCCCCGTCCTACCCCGAAGACGGACGGACTGGACGGCTAGGATTACTGCCTTTGAGGTTGAGAAGGATAAGTATGGCCTTAAACCCATGAACTGCCCTGGCGATTGCCTGCTCTTTGGGCACCGCGAACGTAGTTACAGAGAGCTTCCATGGCGAGTTGCGGATTTTGGCGTTATCCATCGTAATGAATTTTCTGGCGCCCTTACTGGATTGACCAGAGTTAGGAGATTCCAGCAAGATGATACCCACGTTTTCTGCACTGAGGAGCAGGTTAGTAATTACTCTGTCTCGACTTCTCGATACTCAATATTGATATAAAAGGGGTAAAGGTCGGATCAGAAATCCACGGACTCTTCGATTTCCTTAAGACTATCTATAGACTTTTAGGCTTCACCTTCAAACTCATGCTTTCCACCCGCCCAGAGAAATTCGTCGGTGACATCGCAACTCGGGATTCCGCCGAGGCTCAATTGACCAAAGCCCTCGACGAACTCACCGCCGGTGGTGGTGGAAAGTGGGAAATGAACCCAGGAGACGGCGCCTTCTACGGCCCCAAGATTGACGCCACAATCTCGGATGCCCTCAGCCGCGATTCCAGTGTGCGACCATTCAACTAGACTTCCAACTCCCCCAGCGCTTTAAACTAGAGTATAACACCGGCGAGCCCTCGGCGAAAGGTCAAGACGGAAAGGACGAGATGGGACATTACAAGCGCCCCGTCATGATCCATCGGGCTATCCTTGGAAGTGTGGAGCGCTTCTTCGCGATCCTTGCGGAGCACTTTGGCGGGAAGTGGCCGTTCTGGCTTAGCCCCCGACAGATCTTGGTCGTTCCGGTATGGCCGCTACGAATTAATACGTGCTTGAGATTCAGAAGCTTTTTAGAGCAAAGATGATGCACGTTGGTGTTGATATCGGATCGAACACTATGGCGAAAAAGATTAGGGCTGGACAGTTACAACAGTATAACTTCATCTTTGGTATATTTCGCCTCCCTCTATCTTCAAACCGTGACGCGCTAATTGTATTGTAGTTGTTGGAGCCGAAGAGGAAAAGTCCCGTTCCGTCAACATCCGCAATAGAGACAACAAGGAAACGCAGAATAAGGGCGAATTAGTACCAATAGATGTGGCGCTAGAAAAGCTCTGTGTGCTTAGGGATGAGAGGAGGGTGGTTAACGAACTGTAGATTGCAGTCTTTTAGTTTTAAGATAATAAAATGGGGGCTCGCACTATCCTACGCTGGGTCAAGACAGCGAGCGATATCAGGTGAACATACCAATAAGCAATGATGCTATTAGCCCTTAGACTAGGAACTGGGCCTGGATGCTCTCTGCTCTTTATCCCCGGCTGCCGGGCGAGTGAGGCTATGAGGAACCGAGGAATGACGAATATTTGTACAGTGTTCTCAGCCTCTTGCAATGTCATCATTCGACCGCGGGACCACAATTCAACTGTGAAATTCACTCCCGCCTCGAACCCCACATGCTCATAACACCCAACTTGAGAGTCGGGCGTAATGTCCTAAACTAATTTTTTGTAAGTCGTGAATATTGTAGCATAGTACTCTACTGTTACACTCTTACTAATATCCCGATGCCGGATGATCTTAGGCAGTATATCTGTAATCCGTAACGCTTTCCAAATCCTGTCTTGCTCACAGCCAAATCTACCTCTTTTCTTTTTAACGATATTCCAGCTGTGACTTCTCTACGCGCTAAGGGATATTGTCCTCAGTTGTTGGCGATCAGGGCTTATGATTTCTCTTCTTGTGAGGGTGCATCTGCTCCCATGATGCAGTAAATACTCAATAATAATGGTGTCCCAACAATTCTCCTCTCCCCTTTTACCTTTCAGAAAATCTGGGGTAATTGGGTCTTGTATAGAACTCTATCTTCCAACTGGACGTCAAATTCGTAAAGCAAAAAAATGTATCCAATAAGGAAAGATGTGTAATCGCTTTGCTGGCCACATCCCTGATGTTGCCTCGGAACTGGCTGACGCTGGGGACCTATAACTCTCACACTGCGGATATTTGCATTTCAAAGCCTAGAAATTTACTTCAGAGATGAACCGCCGTATGTTTCTCCGGGGTTAAGGTAGCTGGTGAGGAGAAGGTATTCGCGTTTTAATTTACTTATTTTTACATATCCCCTTCCGTTCTGTCCCTTCCTTGGAGGAATCTTCTTCTCCAGCTTTAGTAGTAGTTTCTCATCTCTTTGTCTATCTCTTGATTAGCACACTGATGTCTAATTTATGTTACAAACTTGTTCTCATTTCTCATTTTCTTATTTCTATTGTTGCCTAAGTAGTCTTGGTGGTTCGGAATGGTGACATCAATTAATTAATGCATGCGTATCATTGCAAGAATTGACTTTCTGAGTCCAAGAGGCCTGTTGTTCATGACAATAGTAGTGTGACAAGCAGCGTTACCAAAGGGCCGGGTAGACATGGCTGGATTAAAGCCTGGCAGGAGATCCACTACCATTCACAACCAGGCGAGCCCTAAGACTAAGCAACTACCCGCGTGCGACCCATGATATCTAACATGCTAATTAGTGTAGATAGAAGAGTGCTGGAATTGAATTATATTGATGTCAATTGGGATTCGAGTGATTAGTCGTGATAAAGCTGCGGTACTTGTATATACAAAATTCGGGAACCTGACTATTGCGGAATCATACCGTGCATTTTTTTGATATCCTCACGGTAACCCATACCTGTGGTGGCCACACACGACCTTAGTATACTAGGTGATGACCTAAGTTAGTAGCATAAGAAAGATCTAAAACGTGACTGCGATAGACGAGTCGGCGGGGAGCAGGGACATATCAGCATCCCTCCGGGAGGATCTCAAAGACTGAATGCGGAAGGAACGCTTAATAAAGGAAACGTTGACCCGGTGAAGGAAAAAGCAAGCACCGTGCTGGTTGGCATTCCAGAATGTGAGGTGCGGGCAGTACCGTACCAATAGCAACAGAGGCAAAAAGAAAAAGAAAAAGAAAAAGAAAAAAAAGTGCAAAACTAAGTGATACATTGTGATCGATGCTCATCACGCCGGTAACTCTTCGCGACGACACTGAGGAGAAAAAAGTAAAAGCAAAGAAAGCCGAGTATGAGTTAGATAACCATGGTTGTAATTAACCTACCAGTAACCACCGCCAACTCCTCTCGGTGCCTAGGGTAATGATATCATATCACCTACCGTGGCTCGCCAACCCAGATCTCTCCAAATCCACCAAACACCTCATCTACTCAGTCATCCGTTGTGGTGTAACGGCTAGCATCCGTCGCTTTCAAGTGAACCGTCGAGATCGGGGTTCGATTCCCCGCAACGGAGTACTTTTTTTCTTCATCTTTGTCTCCCTTCGTCATGTGGTTGCGCAATTAATATTTTTGCGCCGTTGATTGATTGGACAAGTGGGGGTTAATATTAGATATCATTACGAACGAGTGAGGGGGTGTGATTGCCTGAATAGGATGGTGGTACGGTACGCTGTGGGTAGTAGAGTGGGGTACTCTACCGGTACTGTACAGGTACAGCTACATGATGCTCTGGATAAAGCAAAAGCGGGGGAGGAACGTTAGTGCGGATAATCGCGGATAACGGGTGGGCCCCACCGGGTCACTAGGATTGCCTAGTTTTTTTTGGGGGGAGGGGCTTAGTTTTTTTGTCTACGGTGTTGGGGCGTAGTGTAGTGCATTCGAGTAGTAAATTATGAACAAGAGAAGAGGTACGATACGGCAATGGTAAGAAAGAACTAATGAACAAACAAACAGCCGGACTTAATGCGTCTTCCTCGCCTTGATTACCTCCTCCACCTCCTTATCAAACCTTTTTAACACTCCAAATCCTTCGAGGGAGCCCGTCATAATCCACAACCACCAAATCTTGGAGAAAGTTTCAACCTGGTGCTTCCGCAGCCGGGTTCTTTGTAAATGCACGCACTCAGCCAGGTGAATCACGATGATGGCGACGAACCCAACTAGATGGGTCCTCATCAGAAAATCTGCCAATGGATGGTAATTTTGCAGGAGATAGCTATTCGAGTTAGCCCAATCCACCATCCATCCATCCATCCATTCAGAAGTAAAGTGGGAGATGACAAACACGCGAGCAAACGACCCCTCCGCCAAATTCCTTTTGGCCGAAAATGTCCACAAACCCGCCAACACGCCCACTATCACAGCGACGCCAACGATTCCAGGTGGGGTGTAAGTCTTGACTACATACGGACTCAATCCTAGCCCGGCTACGCATTCATTCGCCATGTAGACCAGTCGCTCCCGCGATTCCGACAGGTTCTGCATGGACGAAGGGCGGATGGGGAGGTATGTGGTTGCTGTAGCCCCTGTAGGTGAGGAGCGGGTGGAGAGGGTGATACGCGAGAGCGAGATGTCGACGAGTTCGGCCGTGTCTGCGATTGCTGGGGGGAGTTTTGAGTAGTGTTGGAGGTAGTGGCTCAAGGATTTCTTGTGGTCTTTGTTCATGTGTGTTATCACACGGGTTTTGAGAGCGGCATCATCGGTGGGATTTTCAGCCATGGTTGTAGGTGTCGTTGCGGTGTCGGATTGAGAAGGAAAGTGTGGAGGTAGAGAGAGGTAGAGGTAGTGGAGGGAGAATGGAGGAAGAGGCCGGTACGAGAGTCTTCAAGGGGGCGCGACGAAAACCGGAGGATGACGGAACAGGGGTCAGTATGGATAACGGGTATTCTATTTTTTTGTTACCCTACCATTCTTTGACGATTCCCGTTTTTGCCTGCCACACCCTGTCTGTCACCGGGTGATTTTCGTCGTGCCCGTTGAAGACTGTAACGGTTGATAGAGAAGGGTGAATGTCAAGGTTAGGTATGTGACCCGATCTCGTATGATACCGAAGATTACAGGTGGATCAGATATGGATAGATCACGTGATACAGGTGATTAGAAGGTCTGAGGGGACGCTGTTCTGAGGTTGCTCGTGAGGGCGAGGTTCACATAGTTTTACGGTATTCGAGTAGGCTATTTGTATTAGGTCTTGGTGATTGGCGCGTCGAGCATGCTTTTTACTCTTGATCTTGAAGTTACCGTAAAAACTCCTTAAATCCGTCGTCAGATTCGTGACGGAAACCACTGCACCGAATAGCAATAGGCCTAACAGAGCGGGCTGACAAAATTACGAGTAGTTATAGAGATCTAGCGGACTTAGGTAAGATACCTCGTCTAGAAAGCACCATTCCTTCTCGGGGTGTTTTATCTTGGATTGCTGGGGTTAGGGCCTGACAGCCGATGGTTTGGGTAGTTTTTACGGTACGCCGTTGGTAGTGTCTCCGCCGTGGCTTTGCTATTGCGCTAAAGGTGTATCTACTATCGCGGTCGGTTTGTGGTAGCGCTATGGTACGATGGGGCGCGAGGAATAGTCGAATCGCGGAAAGTACGTCAGTGTTTGACGACAGTGGGAAAGCGGACGAGTGGTTTTATCTGGGGTTGGCTTACCCTACACGGGGGTATGGATGGTTGGTTTACACTACTAGTACAGTATTAGCCAGCTAAAAGTGCGGCCCAAGTAACCATGCTTACAGCATGATAGCCGAGCGATATCTGTGCGAGATTCTACTCAATCTTTAACAGTGCGGAGAGCACCTAACATGATAATCGCAGTAACCCTTCGATACAATTGGTTTTCCTCTCTTTCCGTCTCGGCCTTGGGTTTCCAAATGTTGCCAAAAGGACGTGGTTTAGAAGCTGTTTCGACCTCATTCATTTTTACCACCGCGGTTTACATCGACCAGCCCACATTCAGCCCAGCCAAAATCAGAGCCTGCGGTGAAAACCCGGAGTTCTGGGGTGGTTGGAGCCCATCGATTTCCGTGTTTCCAACCCCCGTGCCCCGATTTTTCTCTACCGTAGGCTGTGTATATGTGAACAAAGGGAGCTTTTCAACTACGAGGACTATTCTAAGTTAGGTGTGGAACCCTTGCATACATGCTAATAGACTAATTTTTCCCTAACAAACGGATCTAGGCAACCCAGTTCCTACTATCGACGGGGTGGGGTTCTCCCCTCCTTGAAGGCTTAAACAAGTGCTTCAATTGCAGATTCAGCACTGGTTCCTGATTCTTAGCAACTCTTTGACTGCAACAGCGGGAACCCCTTTAGCACGAGGGTTTTTTTGTGAATTTCGCAATTCACTGTAGGGATACCTGTAGTCGAGGTCGCTTGGTAACTAGACAAAGGCTAAAACATCCCAAAATTTGAGCTTTTTGATCTGGCAAATTTCAGCGAGTTTTGTTGGAAAAAATTGCGAAAGAAAATAATAATAAAAAATAAAAATAGGTCGCTCAGGCCCTCTAGGACGTAAGCTCCTGGGTTCCTCCCCCCAACTAGGATGGAGTAGTGACTAAATCTTTCTCTGCGGCCCTGTGGTGCCCGCCAGGACAAGGGTTTTGTGTGCCAAAAACTAGATCATATATGGTCTCAGCCACTTCAAGTGCCTCTCACTTTGTACTGTATGGAGCAAATAAAAATCGGGAAAAGTTGTACTGTGTATTTCAGACAATTAGCTATTTTCCAAGGTTCTTTGAAGCCTTTGTGGCAGGATCCGTGCAATAATAGCCACTTGAAAACGCCTGCTTTTAGTGTATTTTCGGCCTGTCCGGCTACCAGACCACTTCTGCTGCCGGCGGAAGAGCCTTGATAAATCAAAACGTGGTACCGCACATGGCAAGTGGTATACCGGGGGCGAATAATCCCTCTCGAAGGGGGGCCATCCTGGTGGGGTGGATCGGCGCTTAGGATGGAAAGATGCAGCTAGGAGTCCTGGCCGTAGGGGATTATGTTTTTTTTTCACAGTTACAGTGCTCGAGTACTAGACACATTGGTTGTTCGGTTTCACCGTCGGTAAAAAACTGCGGTAATATTTCCGGCAATGAAGTGCTGCGGCGGGTGTTAGTGTGACAGTGGTCTACTACTGCTAACGGGCTAATTTACCAGCAGGTTTACCTTGCCGCATGTGGTGCTCCCGAGTGTTTGATCATGGATTCCCGGTCGTCCAGTCCGTCCAAAGCGAGGTGAGGGCGACAAAGAGGCGAGCCATATCTTGTAGCCGGATAGACTGGAAAACTGGGAGCGCTGGAGGGCATTGGGCTGCTGCTGAGCTTCTTTCACACTTACGGTCTGGAGAGTGTTGCGATGAGGGGAGGTCCTGCATTACACCTTTTCTGGAGTGCTGGGAACGAAAACGGTCGGGGTGGGGACGTAACTCCAGCGTGATGGGGTGCTCTTTCGAGTCCAAGTTATCTGTTCCTATCGGGAAGTGTTCTACAATACCCCTCTTCGTCCGCGGGCTCCCTAAGATGGCAACTCCGGATCATTGATATGGTATTTCTCTATATACCGATAATCAGCCGCGCCAGTTGTCCAGTCAGACGAACTCCACAGGAGGAATATGCTGTGATATACCGGTATGTTTCCGGAGGAATTGAGGCTACTGTATAGTTAAGGACTTTCATCGCTCGACCGAGCGCGTTGTGGGGACCACGGCTTCGCTTGAAACATACCCTGTCCTCACAACGCTACGGGACTGGTAGCACGATTTTGTCGTTGAGTTTGTCGCTTATACGAGTAAGGATACCCTGCCGGTAGCATGGGAACCTACAGGGACGACGGCAGTGTTCCCGGGAATCACCCTTGCTGTGGTTAGATAGTTGGTTGTACGATACTACCGTAGTTGAGTTACTCAAGCACTCGCTGGAGGTGCTGGGGTTGTTCACTGTTTGGGTGAGACCTAGCTTGAGTGTTGCTTGCCAGTCAGTCATGGCCTGAGCTTCATGAGAAACTGCAGGTCTGACAAGAGGTTAGAATGGGGTTTTCTAATTGGGTGTTGGGTGGAAAATGCTGAATTTGCCTTGCGACATGGGTTTCACATGGGAAAGCTTTAGCATGCTATGAATACTGTGTTGCACTGAAGCAAACTTTGGAATCCCTCTGAATTAAGTTTACCCTAGGAGTCTTAATACATGAGAACTGGAATAATTGAGAATTACCCTAAGATGCCTAGAGTTTCCCCCTTTGGGTTAAGGGGAGGGCTATAAAAGATTCTCTTTCAACTCCTAGTTATGATAAGACAAAATTTAATAAGAAGAAGAAAAAAAAATACAACAGACCTTACTCGGAGGGGCAACTCCAACGGCCCCGCGATATTCCATCTCCCGCGGTGCAGTATGTTGTGTTTTTACGGTCCCCACTGCTCGTTCCACAACCATATCTAGCTTATGTGCCTATATCGTGTGATTGCTTCTAACCTCATCCTTTGCTGTGAGGCGATTTTCCATGTGCAAGTTACAGGCATTTAGAACCCGAACATTTGAGTCCGAATTTTGTATGGGCGGTCAGATACGCACAGACAATTCGCCATACAAAATTTTTATCCCTGTGTTCGGGTTCTATATGCCTGTAACTTGTACTCGTCTAGTCGCCCCTTGCCATTACCAGTGGACATCTTTGTAGGAGGGGAAAAAAAAGCCGCTGTTACGGCCAAATCGTTCACGAGCTCGAATGCCCCATGCAAGGTTCCAGGCCAGAGCGGGACACATGGTAGAACATGCTTTGGCGAATTCGCAAGGGATTTTCATATTGTAGCCCCCCTGCTCCCATCTGAGCTCAACTCGCTATGATAGATGGTCTACCTTCGAAGGAAAATCTGTCAAAGGGTGATATATTAAACTGGAGTTTTGAGTGCCAGTAGATTTGTGTTTTGGGAAACCCCTCCCACTGCGCTTGAGTAAAATATGCACCTATTGTACCAGTACTGTAGGGTGTCTTCCTGATTCTCGGTATCAAGTCCGGCATCGCCCAACTTCAAAGAAAGGGAGTGTAACGTCTAGTCGATCACGTTTATCTGGCGCTGGGTTACTGTTGTATTATACCCTTGCCACTTTTAGCCGTGGGTCCTCAACACCCTCACCTTGGGGCAGAGACAGAAGGGAGCATCATTGCGGACCATCGACCGTTAATTATGCTGTACACCAGGGAAAAATGTTCTTTCAATTTACCTTTATTGCTCCCGGTATTAGGAGGCCATACGGCATACGTTCAAATCACCCAATCGCCTTCATTCATTATTTTCCCCAAGCCATTGGCCTGTTGGATTCCTGGCTGCTGGGACGAAAAGTGATGGTTTTCCATAGTGCAAGTCCACCAAAACCTGCATACTAGATTATTGGGATCCAGGAGGGGGACTTAAAAATAACCATTTTCGTAATCTTGCAATGGTCCCTTCGCGAAACCACTGCTGACTTTTATCTTTAATATCTTGCTGAGGAGTTTGAAATCAATGGCCGGAACTATGTCGTAGTGGCTTTGGATAAAGATGAGCAGAAACTCCCACCGCGGGACGACTCCCTCTATTCCTGTCTTATTATGATATTTAAATAATTTCGCTAAATGAAGTTGTATTTTACCTTCTTAAGGAGCTAGAAACCCAATAATACCCCATAGTTCCTGACAGCCAAAACTTCCCGACTTGATCCAAATTTCCCAAATCAGGAAGCACAGTTGAGTGCCTAGCAGGGCAAGATGACCATCTCTATTACTAGTTAGGACACCAGTCGATAGCAGGATAAGTCTTTCTGGGTATGCTGTGTCTCTCGAAGCTTTCAACAATTCTCTGAACCGCTGTATATTCAGGTTATTACAAGTTTTTCTTTATCTTAGCTTTCCGCTCTCGAACTAAGTAAAAAAACTGTTCATCGTGAAATCCATGCTTTTGGGTTTCTCTTTCTTGGGAAACTTCCATCCATCCAATATTCCATTTTGTGGTCCTAGGGGTACGTACGCGTACCGCACCTTTGTGACCTCCCCCCCACCATGCTTCGTACCTCTCTTAACAACCTCTCACAACAAAACCGAGCAATCCTTTTTCTTTCCTCATCCTCCCACCAAACTCCATTCCCAATTCTCACAAAAAAAATTAGAAAAATTACCTCTACTGCGCTAATCAATCAATACACCATGGGTCTTGGGATATACGAACCCAAACCCGCCAGACAAGTTCCCGGAACAGCTACGCTTTACGAAGACCAAAGCACAGAAGAGGCTCTGAGCAGAACAAGTCATCTCAAACATGGAACTGGAAAAGACTCTCAGCTTCTACTTGTCCCTCAGCCGTCAAATTCGCCCAATGACCCTTTGGTCAGTTCAATTTAGTTTTTCTTCTAGGGTCCTTTTGCGACAAATAGTATTCGCCTAGCTAACGTCTATAACAGAATTGGCCATTGTGGAAGAAAGATCTTACCCTCTTCGTTTTGTGTCTTACCGCCGCTGTCGGTCAGTTTTCCTAGATTATTATCGTGGAAAAGAAGTGGTTGCTGATTCAACTAAAGCTGCGGTTCTTGGCCCAGCCATTGCACCGATCAACAAAATGTTGGTTGATGAATTCAAGACCACCTATAAAGTTACTGCAAAGTTTGCTGGTTGGCAGTTCTGGCCTGCTGGAATCGCTGGGCTCTTTGGATCTGCGGTTGGGAGAGTTTGGGGCAAACGTCCGGTTTATATAGTTTCTACTCTTCTCCTCTTCATTGGTGCGATCTGGAACGCACTCGCGCAAAACACAGATAGCTTCCTAGGAGCACGAATTTTGCAGGTAAGGATTTTTCCCGTATAAGAATTTAGGGATGGAGAATTTGCTTACATCGAGTTTAGGGATTTGGGCTAGGGGCATTTGAGACAATCGTTCCTTCCACAGTCGGAGACATGTACTTTGTAAGTTTGGGGGGTCCAAGGGTTATTAGGTTATTGCATGTGATGACTGACAGAGCTAGGTTCACCAACGTGGAAAACGTATCGCCTTCTACAATCTTACTTTTTTAGGAAGCACTTATTTCATGCCGGTTTTGGGTGGATTCATATCCACGAGACATGGCTGGCGCTCTCAATTCCAGATTATCAGTGCCTTCCTTGGACCGGTTTTGATCTTAGTTATTCTTCTGGTTCCGGAGCACGCTTACAATAGGCCTGCCATTTTCAATACCGATTTGTACTCCGATGGTGACCTCGGTGAATTGGATGACCAATTACGGAAGGCTAATGGTGCGAAAACCGAGGAGGGTATGGAGGTGGACGAAAAGTCGGCAACCAGCAATGGCGCAGAACAAGAAGGAATCGCAACACCGGAGAGAGAGATAGGGAGTGGGAGTGGCTTAAGGTCAGGAGGAATTACAGCTGCGGTGGAGATGCCTATTGCTTCAAGTGATAAGGGTACCGTAGCGGATTCAAGTGAAGAGAGGAAAACTTGGGTACAAGAGCTCAGGGTTTACAATGGAAGGTTCTCAGACGAGAGTTTTTTCAAGTTGATATTCGCCCCTTTTGCCCTGTTTTTGTACCCTGCTACACTCTGGGCGTTCTCATTCCAGGGAACCTTCATTACGTGGGTAGGTGATTTGTTTTATCGATATTCGCCCTTCCAATTGACTAATACTGGAGAACACAGGGGATTGCTGTATCTGTCGTTCTTGCCCAGATGTTCGCGGGTCCTCCTACGAACTTCGGCCCGGAAAAACTCGGATACATGTATACTGCGCCGTTCATTGGAGCACTTAGTGCCTATTTCTTTGGTGCATCTGTCTCCGACTGGTCAGCTAAGTGGATGGCGCGTAAAAACAAAAACATCTATGAGCCAGAATTTAGAATCTTGCTGGTCATTCCAGTTGCGGTTTTCGGGTTGCCTGGGCTGTATGCTTATGGCCATGTCGCTGATATGCACCTACACTGGATTTTTCCATCTATCCTCTACGGGCTCTTGACATTTGCAGTTGTCATAAGTTGTACTGCGACCTTCTCTTATATTCTCGACGCCCATCGAGATATCGCGGTGGAGATGATGGTTTCAATGTTGTTGCTCAAGAACTTTTTCGCCTTTGGGTGCACCTATTTCCTAGTTGATTGGGTGGATAACGATGTAAGACCTTTTCTTGAACCGTGAAGATTCTCTACTAATTCCGGTGCCAAAATAGGGTCCTGCAAGGGTTTTCGATATCCTCGGAGCGGTACAGACAGCTGTTTGCGTCTTATCCATACCCATGTACATTTTTGGGAAGGCCCAGCGTGACTTTATGGCGAGACATAACCTACTTAAGAAGTGGGGGTTGTATCCAAAGTCGGCAGAGACTGCACTTCCTGTTGCTTGATCTCAATTTACACCTCAAAGCATGGAAATTTCAGTGGGATAGATTTGGAAGCACAAGTTTCTTTTTGCTGGTCGTCTGGTGAGGGGTGGATTTCTGTGAATAGATGCTCCTGAGAAATTTCTCTTTTAGATTGAACGTTTGGGGAATCGGTGATATTACTCTTGTATCTCTGACTGCTGTGCTAAATGTGCGTGGGAGTTGGAGTGCTTAGTGTTCCCTATGATAATACTGAGGCTTCAAGTTATCTCCTAAGTTGGAGGAATGCTCCTAACATGAATGATCTTAATCATCCCCGGCATGGTGTATCGGAACGTAGGTAAGAGGGGCCGTATTATACTGTACCATGCTTTAAAAAGACCGCCGTCCCAGAAGTTGATTGCAGCCCCTGCAGCCCTTGAACTGCTATTCCCATCAGCCAGGCCCGGCAGCCCCCAGTACAAATTAACTAGCCCGAGAAATCACTAGGGCTAGGAATCTACCCCCGGAATCATTTTCCAAGGACACTGCAGTCGTCATCCCTCCTGGGCGGACTAATGGACCCCATCTCAATATCCGTCCAGTCACCGGGGGGGGGGGGGGGGGGGGGGAGGCCCAAAAAAAGGGGGAAAAAGCGGCCCGGAATA
>Ga0307507_10008094_pt1 | contig 14779 bp, 18 predicted proteins | sample 7_EM_MG_FD_207223 | JGI IMG/M metagenome (GOLD analysis project Ga0307507, IMG submission 207223) | Populus trichocarpa ectomycorrhiza microbial communities from riparian zone in the Pacific Northwest, United States - 7_EM | ecosystem: Host-associated > Plants > Roots > Unclassified | place... | reverse complement strand
GAACCGAGGTGAAATGTAGGTCTTTCCGTCAAACCCGGCATTGGCATAGATCTTAGCGGTATATGTCCCTCAGGAAAAGTCTTAATAAGGAGGGTTGCAATTGTGGCCCCCTTGGTCCCGTTAGTCAAATTTGAGCGAAGGTGAGGGAGGGATATGTCAAGATAGGAAGCATGGTCGTCAACGGCCTTTGAAGGTGCTTCACGAAGAAGTGACAGATACGCTTGTGGAGAGAGATAGGTCAAAAACGAAATTGAAGGAGAAACGGTGTATGGCAGAGGTAGCGAATGTGATCGAAGGAGGAAAATGTCAAGTGGTGCTTGAGCAATGGAGAGAGATCTCAGAGATGATCACCATTATTGACTGTCGCATTGTAAAAAGTCAAAAGGACATACGATGCGACCGATTTTGCTTCACTTCTAGCAAACTCCTCCAAGACATGACCAAGTTCGTGTATGTCAACGAACCACTTGATACCCCCGCTTTGCGCCAATGCGTCGAGCACTACCAAATATTTTAGCTGTTCCAGTACATTCTTACCAAGTCTCGCGGCTTCTAGAGGACTTCGGACATTTTCATCTCGCTGCACCTCGATGCAGAAGTTCTGGATGCTCTCAGCCAGACATGTATCCAAAGAAACGGAACGAGGGTCGTTGTGCGAGGATCCGTTGCTCGCAATGGCATACGAGGTTTTGACGTTAAGGACCTTGATGGTTGGTTTGAGGGGGTTCTCGCGGTCGAAAGCGAAATCAATATCGACTACAACGACCTTGCCGCCGAGAACGATTGCGATCACGTCTCCTTCCCGACGGTCATCCTTGAAAGTCTCCATTCCCACAGAGGCACCCCAATATTCAAGCCTAGAGATGCACCATTCAGGCACGACGGCGGGGTCTAGCGGAATGCTTTCGCCATATGTGACTCCAGAACGCTCGCGGAGAGCGGCAATAAACTGCTGACCACTTTTGTCAGACTACCTGCCGTTGTGTGAGTCGAACATTGAAGATCGGGCAAGAAATAAGGTTCTGACAAGATGAAGTGTGTGGGCGATTGAAGCATTTTGGCGTAGCAAAGAAACGAGCTTTGGGTTGGACCACGGTATGGACGAGTAGGCGTTAAGTGCCGTTGAAAGGCTGGTCGTTGCCTTGATTAAATCTTGAACAAGTACGGAGGATTCAGATGCTGCATTTTCAAAGGGATGAACAACACCAGTTGGAAGGATATTGTGATTTTGGTATCTCTTGAACGAGGACAGCAGAGTTTCAGGAAGTGGTGGTTGCATATTATGTATGTTACAGTTCAAGGTAAGGCTACAAAAGTTAGGGACAGTAAGTACCTACACAATTTACAACTCATTCAAAAGAACATCTAAAACGTCCCCCTTGCTCCTTGCTCCGCCTGAAAGAAACCCGCATTGCCCAAAGCCTCACGCGTGATACGCGAAGGCGGAGGCTGCAACCCCCGTGGGCTCGGCTCAGCCGACGCCAGAGGCAAAAGTACAGGCTGTAGAGGCATTGAATATTGAATATCAAGTTCTTCCAGTACAACTTTCAGGTGACGCATAAACGCGGTTCGCCGAGTCCACCGACCACCCCAGTCTTGCCAGTTGGGCCGATCTGAACAAGCCTCGTAAGAACATCACAGCGTTGCAATTTCGGAAACATACGCTCCATCGCCACAATGAGATGAATGGCATTTTGGTACTCCATTTTGTCAATATTTAGTCCAAAACCAGACCATTCCCGGTTATTTGCATTGACATACGTGTTAATTCTACTTCGTAGCTGGTCGATGGCTTCCATGGGGGTGTTATACGACACCATTAGGTTGGTTGATTCCCACCTTGAAAAAGAAAAAAGTCAGCAGCGAAGACTGTATCGGACTCTGAGTAGCGCACATTGATTTGCTCCGACGCAAGTTATGGACAAGTTTTGCACTCGCGAGCAAGGCATTAGGAGCGATAATTTCTTGTCCGTCGACTCGTCGGAATGTCGTTGAAAAGAGACCAAATTCACGCACAAACAGAACCTGTGGAAACCTCAGCACTGTTGATCAGCGAAACCGTAGTTGAACAGACTTGGTCATCGATCATGACTAGATCACCAACGTCGAAGACGTGTGTCGAAAAAATGAAAATCAACTGTAATGGCTCAGCGGCAAAGTCAGGAAGAATGCTAGGAGACTTACGGATTCAAAAAGAGTTTGGGCAGAGTGTCCAAACACAAAGGAGAAGCTAAGGACAATCGTGGCCAGGGGGACAAGAGATGCAATGGTGTTGGTTCGGTCGAAGATCAACAGGCAAATGAAGGTCATGATGATAACTACGATGCAGAGGAGGACAGCATCCAGCTTCGCTACGATTGAGTCGACATCCTAAGCGCAAGCCCGGTAAAGGTTTGACATCTTGTACTAGAGGTTGACGAACCTTGAGACCAGCGACAAGCGCTTTCCTCTCTCGGTAAATTCTTTGGACCGCTTCGCGCATCTCCCCCTTTGAAATGTCACCGTTACCGTCTTTATCGAACACAGCAAACGCGTCATGCTAAGTATTTGGTTCAGGAAACACGAAACTCGTCTTTTCGTGGGTTTGAGACTTACGGCCTCGGCAGCGGTGCGGAAATATGGGTAGAAGTCTGTGGGGTCATTTTCCATCAAATTCCTTTTTTAAGGTTGTAAACGTACCTGCCACGGCGAGATGAGACCGAGGAGGGTTAACGCCCCTTAGTGCACTGAACAATCTCCTCGCTAGTCGCCGTGCCGATTGTAATCCTCCACCGTCAACATCTTTGTTGAATCTCGAATTCTTCAAAGCAACTTGACCGATGGCCCCGCCAACCTTGTCATATTTAGTTAGAGTTAACAAAGGGCCAATGAAAAAATCTCACTTGGTCAACAATAACTCCCGCCATGGCTCGCTTCCTTTTTCGTTTCTTGTTTTGAGTTTGCCATTTTTCAAACGGATTGTTTTGTAGAAAACGGCTTGACTGTTCACCGGGCGTCAGTGATCCTTCAGTGGAAACTTGGCAACCCATAGGAGGACGATTTGGTTCAGGGAAGAGATCAAACGTTCCGGAGCGACTCAGAGTAATTTTATGATCCCGTTTGACGTGTGGAGACTTTTTCACGGAACTGGGATGCGCGTTCGAAAGACGATCCAGCGCCTTTAAACCTAGCCGATTCTCGACGAGACGCTCGGCGAGTGCCTTCTCATGAAAGTTGATTGCTACGAAGTGCAGAAATAGTTTTTCGACCAGAAGGACAATTCCAGCAGCAAAAAGTGACTGGTCGCGATGTCGTCAAATTCAAAAGATACTAAAATAAAAGGCCATACCTGCATTACACGATTTATAATCGTCCAATGGGCGCCAGGAGGTTGATATACAGCGCGAATTACAGACAATGAAATCCAAGCCCATGATACGTCTAAAGCAAGTTTTAACCAAGCTTTGACAGCCATTATAAGCTAGGGGTAGCACGATAAGTACACGTCGGGAATAAAAGAATGCCAAAGACCTCAAGTTGTATCTTCAGTCTTTCGACTTGGCGCCCAAGGAGTGTCATAATGATCAGGACGATATGGGCAGTTGAATCCACGAGTAAATAAGTGCCGCAACTGGCGGCCCAGATTATGGTGAACCAAAGCGACCACACATGAACCTGAACCTTGGCAGGATTTCCTTGAAAACGGAGATTGACAACAAGAAGTGGGGTGACCAGGATGGCGACGCCAACGACGCAGATAAGAACCACCCTCACTGGTCTGGAAAGCTTCATAAAGGCGAGCCATAAACGTCTTCCTCTTTTTGCTGTTACTTGATGGCCAATGCTATTAGATTTTTCTTCGTCGTCTTCAAACCAATCAAAGTCGTTCAACGACTCTGCGGCAGTGTCGGTATCCGAGTCATCATCCGGAGTATCCTCCCGAGTCATATTCGGCAAATCTGGCTGTTTGTGAGCATCGTGCTGCTCTTTTGACACAGTGGGAGCAGGAGGATCGGAAACGGGGCTCATTCGATAGAAAAAGTTGGTCACATAACTCGATTTTATGTGATAATAAAATGACATCACACATAATTAACCTCATAGAAACCATCAGGCAGGGTCGTTATACATAAGTGACATACAACAGAAGACTCATGTGGGAGGCCAGCTATTGTGAACAGCCTCGCTACCCCACTGCTCCCAAATCCGGTTCTGTAAATCCCCCAAAAAAATGTAGAAGTTTCGCGCCGCATTTGCGGCACATCCCCTCCACCCTTCTCCACAAGTAATATCAAACCTTGAGAACCAGAAAGCTCTCGAAGATGATGGTATAGAATAGAGTATATGGGGTTTAGAGGTATAAAGGTGAAGATCTGGATAAAATGGGTCATAATAGGTGGTCAGGAAAAGATTTTTGGCATGCATGATCGATAACCTAAACAATGTTCAACAATTGCGGCGGCATGGTCAGAAGTAGGCATTACGCACCGATACATGAACAGAAGAAATATAATTTGCAACAGGAGAATGCATAAAAATCTATATGGGCTGCTGTGGATCCTGACCATCAGGTTGTTAATGGGAGCCTGAGGAGTAGAGGTCCATTGAGAACAAGTGGATGGATGTAAAATGTTAACAAACCATAAGTTGCTGGTTTGTCAGCGACCCCACCAAACTAACGTTGACCGCTCCAAGTCGCTGCGAGATATGTTTTCTCCGTTGACGGGCTAATTTGGAAACTGTCTCAAGTTCTTGAACCCGCAAGTGATGCGGAGGATCATCGTCAACGCTATTAATTCACCACAATGGCATCAGGTTGCAAAAAAAGTAGCTGAAGTAAACTCACCGGTTGAGCTCATCAATCCCTTGGACAATATCGCCAAGGCCCCGGCGAACTCGAGATAGCAGTTCGTCATGATTCATGGGATGATGTGCAGTGAAAGTCTCGTCTTCACCCTCATCCACTTCACGGTCCATCGCATCCGGAACCCGCTTTGCGCTGCTGCTCCGTGCTGAGTTTGCTGGATCAGGTTTGGCATCGACTACGTCGGTTTGCTCCCTCCCAAAAGCGTCCAAGATACGTATACTCGGCGATTTGCGGGGATTATGGGGAGGTGAGATTGGTGTCAGGAGCTCTGGGGTAGATGGCCTGGCTCCTCGTGTATCACTTCCAACAAAATTGGTCGCAATATCACTTTCTGAGGAGTTCATGACATCGTGCGTGGGGTGTTCGGGGACATCCTTTGCAGTAAAATCATCTGATTTGGAGGCTTGTGGGTCAAAACGGACCTTCAAAATACTCTTCCTAGTAGCTGGCGTCGCAGCCCACGCCCCAGGAGCTGCTGGTGTTTTAAAAGGTAGGGATGCCTTTGAGATTGACGCCACAGGAGTTGCGAGACCTCCGTTTGTTTCGACTGGCACTGAAGATTCTACGATGGAGGGACTATCAAACTGAGGTGCTTGTAGAGGAGTAGCGAACGTATTCCAACTTCCTGGAGGCTTCGGAGTTTTGATGGCTGTCCAATTGATATCATCTATATCGGATGTGTGACTTGATTCTTCAACACTTTGCCCGTTTCCCTGGAGATACTCCAAAGCAAGATTAGTGTCTCGGACTGGTGCTGGTGTAGTTGCCCAGCCTCCTGGAGGTCTGGGTGTTTCTGCCAGTTCCAATGCGGACCTACCATTTAGTGGGGTGTGTGTCTTTGGGGGTAGAGGCTCGGAGTCTTCTTCGTCAGTCGAAGGGGGATCGGGCAGGTCAGGCAAATCCTTGGGCGGGGTTGTGTGTAAGATTGGTTTGCAAAATGATTCGCGTGGTGGGGTCGACGAGAAGGAAGGAGTGGGAATCACGAGAGGTTTTTCCAGCGCTGATGGGGGTTGGGAGCATTCTTCAAGTATGGTGTCACTTATGTGAGAGGCAAGGGCATTTTGGAGCCGTAGTTCGTCACTGAGAAGAGTTCGTGAAGGAGGGGCACTAGGTTGTGGTGGAGTTGACTCTAAGGGGGGTGGGGGAACGGTCAGCAGGGTGGGAGTTCGTTCTTGAGACGGCTTATCAGTAGCGTCAGTGCCTTGACACAACACGAAGATCAGCCATGTCTTCAGGAGAGAAATCGGTTAAAACTTACAAGGACCATCCTTATCTTGGTCAAACTTGCCGTTCTCAGAATGGATAGCTGCGACTTCAATGGACGGGAGTGATTGGTGCTTAAAAAGATGGTTTGCATCTAAGATAAAGTCACAGTCCTGGAGAGCCGATTGAAGAGCATTGGTCTTCTTCGGAGAACGTACGGGGATGTGACTTTCTTTCGAAGAACCCTTCTTCACGGGCGCTGAAAAGGTAATCGGCGTATGTGGCCGCAGGTGCGATCTTCGAGGCGATTCCTGATCCCGGTCAAGGGGCGGCAAAGATATGCGATTTCGCACTAAACCATGTCCAAGATTCGCGGCGGAACCGTGACTGTGATTGTTATCTTTGGAGACTGGGAGCAATGAAGATGTTGTGGTGTGGTGAGGGGGTTTCGTATTTTGGTGGGAACCAGATGGCGATTCTCTTCCCGAGAGGATTGGTGGAGGTGAATGCAATGATAAGCGTTTGGATCGGCCCGTCTGTTGGGGTGAGGGGGTGTTATGTTGCTGGTGGACTCGGTTCGCAGAACTCATTGGGATATTCTGACTTTCTGTGTGGAATTGCCCCTTGCCGGGAGAGTGGGGGTAGGGAGAATGCCCCGAAGGAGACGTCGGAGACAAAGATGTGTGTTTCGCCGGGGGATGGTCGTGCCATTTTGGGCGAGGAGAGTTCCAGTTTCTCTCCCGCTCGTGGACGGTTTCCAATAACGGGTCTTCGTCTTGACTTGTCCAGGATCCAGATGGTGAAGCACCACGAGGAGAGTTGAACGAATGATGTCTGCGAAGTCCTGATCGATTCTCGGGCGACAGAAGGGATGTCTGTGACTCTTGTCGAGGGAGCGGGCTAAAACTTTGAGTACGAACCCGTGGGTCTTGAGTAGGGGAGTGCAGGCTGAGGCTAGACTTTGGACGAGTCAATTTGGGGTGCCGCTTATTCCATTCTCTTTCTCTTTCGACGTTTCGCTCTCTCTCTAACTCCCTTATCCGCTCGCGATCTGCGGTAAGATGTTGATTGGCGCTGTTATAAGGTAATTAATATGACGGCTTCACTCACATTCTGCCTGAGAGCCAGCGGAGCTTCCAATCGACACATCGTCAAAATCATGAAGAGAAGTTGAGCTTCCATGTCGAGATAGCCTCGAGGCACCCCTCGTCATCGCTCCGCGCGCGGGATCAGGAGTATTTGGTCGCGTTGAAACTTTCAACCTGTGTTGATCCGGCTCTCGTTCATGAAACTCGTGTTCGTTCTCCTTAAAAGAGCTAGCTGAATGATGTGCTACTAGTCAAACGCTGCTACAGTGCTTGAAAAACATTATAGACGACTCACATCCGGAGCGAGAACTCGATGAACTTATACTAGACCGGGAAGCTGAAGAGAGGTCAATAAAATGACAATTTAAAGGGGAAGGAAAAGCTCACTAGGACGTGTTAGCTGGGATGGTGCACCGGATTTGCGAGGCTTATTAGAAGGATTAGATTTAAGACGCTCAGGACTTGTATCATATGCCAATTGCGAGGGCGGGACTAAGATTTTTAAAAATGAGCTTATAGCGAATCCATAAGGGCTTCGAGTCATACCAGGCTGGTCGTCCTGAAAGCCATCATCAAAACTGTCCTGACCTTCAATGGCACGCTGCATCTCTGAATCTTGGTCCAGCAAGTCTACAAAAGGAATGAATATATTTGAGTTGAAAAATTACGAGGTCAACGCACTAGAATGAAATGGGTATTGAGAACTTCCTGACATCCTAAGGGATACCTGAGGTGTGCTGGTAGCAGCAGGTACTGTGCTGAATGAATTTAAATCACGGAGGATAGTGGCGGTATCATTGCTTGTATTGTCAACTATACGACTCAATTTAGTTGAAACGTATCCAAAACGCTAGTCAACAACACGTACGAGGGGAAGATCCTTCGTATTCAAGTTGAACGTGAGATGAGTCGTGGATATCGAGCGTGATAGGATTTATATCCGATTTGAACGGCGTGCGAGACAGCCCTGTATAAGTTGAACATGAGGTCAGTCTTCTAGGGGAAGACGACGCAAAAAACCATGAGGCGCACTGCGGGAATTTTCAACCTCGTCATCGCTCAAGCTCTTCCGTTTGCCCTTGTTCTTCATTCGGTCCCTCTCAACCCTCGGGCTTGCATCTACCTCGCTCATGTCTATGCTGTTCCTTCTCCGTGCTGCCTTACGGGGCGTATCTCCTGGATCCCTTAGCGCCCGAGAAAAGATGTCCTTGAGGCTCTCGCGCGCCACACTCGGCGGCGGTTGAGGCGCCTCGTAATCCGATTCAAGCTCTGAGGGAGAAGACCTCGGGGGCAGCAAGGGAGTTGTCGGCGAGCGAGTTGGAACGCGGGACAGCAAGGCGCGCAGGCGTGCCGCAGGGGTATCGACTGGGAAAGATGAAGCCAAAGACGGGATGGATGTCATTTTTGGCGTAGATTCTCTGTCGTCGTCATTGCTGTAGGAGCCATCGAGATTACTCAGGTTGGCATCCATGAGCTGAGTGAGTTCTGGCAAACGCGATGGACCAGCCTGGGGCGTCGACATGGTCGCGTTGCTGGCATCGTTCGGGTGCCTAGAAAGACGAAGACGAGGAGGCTGTCTCAACGCGCTCTCCATGCCGTATTAAACGGCGTCAACGTTGAACTCAGTAGCGAGAGAGGGAGGGCCAGGGACACTTCAAGTTTCAAGGGACAACAGTGGTGGCAGCCAGCACGTGGTCTAATTATTTATTATATTTTACCCACAAATTGGTTTACCAAGTCCCTCCAGCACCCACTCAATTGCATATGCTCCCCCTCGCAGATCTCAAATACAACCCCATTGCGTTCATCCAACTCCCGAAGTCCTATCCAGTCCCCCAAGTAGAGAGGTTGCAGTCGCATAGGAATTATCTTTGACTTTTCCTCCACCAGTACATCTTGGGGATTTGTGTCTGTGCTCAAAACATGGCCTTTTCCAGACCTTTCAGATCCAAACCAAGCGCTTTCCTTTGGAACAACTGTTGTGTCTCGGGAAAAGAGGACAAGGACCAACTTATTGAGAGAGGCCAGATTCTGTGCATAAGTGTGGTTCCGCGAAAAAGCAACCTCATTGTTGATAGACACGAGAAAATTGTTGGTTGCAAGATACACTTCAAATTTGGTGGGGTCTCGAAAGTATTGTGCCTGCAGAGGAATATTATGAAAAGCGCGATTCTAGGACAACAGGGAGCTGGCCTGGACAAGGTTTGACTGCGCCCAGTGGCCATAAACAGCAGATTTGATTATTCTGCGGGCAGCCTGACAGACAAGGTCGCGAGGATGACAGAGCGGGGTATCAGAAATGCCCATGTGTTGAGAACCAAATGTGATGAGATTCCGAATAGGGGGGTGATTATACCGTTCAGCGTAGCCACGAAGAAATTGGCCGCCTAGCGCTTCAGGTCAGAGGCCAGACACCTTGAAACGTAAAGCCAAACCTTGAGAGAAGCCGATAGCGTCAAACCCTCCCTTGAGTTCAGGTATGGCCGCCAGCTGTTCTGCAACAAGATCAACTTGGTGATCAACGTTTCCGAACTGGATGTGATGACGAAATTAGAGGATGGATGAAATTAAAAAATTAAAAAAGTACGGACAAAGCCTGCACGTCTGTCCTTGTCTTGATCTTGTTCAATAAAAACGGAGTGTATGAAGATGCCAGGGTACATGTCGCGTATCATGGAGGAGAAATTGAGCATTCCCGGCGAAGAAGAAGAGTCGCCTGTTGGATGTTAACGGAAAAATGGGCGAGATTAGAAGACATACCGAGGCCATGCCAGACGACGAGGGGGTGGTATAGGCTGGCGTTGAGATGAGAAAAGTTTAAGACGAAGAGAAGGAACCAGAGCATATTACTGAATTCAATGTGTACATGTTTGGTTGACAAGGGTATGTGTGACATGTGACCCTTTTAGATATGGAAGTCGGACTTCCGAAAGTGATCGAATCAAATCATGGATGCATCCCAACGCCCCGCTCAAAAAGCTGCCGAAGTGAAGCCAGGCATGTCTTGTAATTATTATAATTTACCATGAACGGTCTCTCTCGAAGGGATGGTCTGTTAATTCTCATTGGAGCTTCTTGTCTCTATACCTTTTCTGCCGTCGTCGACTATGCCATCCCTCGCTCATTTCCAGCTGTTCACCCGCCTCTTCACCCTGTCGGCACTACCCCTAACGTTGTCGATTTTGGTCTTCACCAATTTCCTCCCGAAACCTCCCTCATTGCACACGCTCCAGGCTGGACCTTATTCCGTCATCTTTACATGTCAAATGGCACTTTCTTCATCCTTTCATCCGATCCACAATCCTCCTTTCCCGAAATTCGCATGATGATCAGCACAGGCTTACCAGCTGAAAATTCCCCGGAAAATATCGCTCAGCGCGAACCTACCTCACAGGAAATGCAGTTTATTACCCCGGACGAGGCTCAACGACGCTGGGGAGGCAATATCACTCACGGTGAGAGAAATCGCATCTTAACCGTTGAAGGAAACACTGTGCGGTATTTCATTATCCTTTTCATCCAAAATTTTGACTCAAAACACCTAGTTTCTTGTCAACGAGCCGAAGCAATTTCTCGATCATTACTACCACTTTGTTGCTGAACTACTTTTTGGTGCACGAGCATTCCTATACGGCGCGTTCAACCCATCTTCGACCGCCTTTGTCCCAAGCCCGTTCCACATTGATCAATCTGTACCTTCCTTCAACATGCGACCTTCCAAGTATGAGCCACCTTCCTTTACTCGTCTCATGCTCCTTCACGCTTCGTCAGAGGAGTGGAGGGATAAACCGGGCTTCAACGCTTATTTTCTCCGTGCTGTCTTCCCTTCGCTCGCTCTCGAGGCTTCTGAAGACTGGGCTGATCGAGTGGCGTCCACTGTGCCAACCCCCGACGGCACATCAACAAAAGCATGGCATTTTCCGGTTACTCTTCTGGCTGATCGAAGCGCAGCTCACAGAGGAGAAGCCTGTGGTTCCAGGACTCAGCGAATAGCGGCGGAACCTTGGGAATTAATGCTCCGGCTAGGCGGCATCGATTCAACCGGCCATTGGTGGAGCCATGTGCGAGAATCAATCACGAGATTCGCCACGGGGAAGGTTCCCACCAAGGAAAGCATCACCGATGATACTTCGAGCAAGCCCCCGCAGTTACCTCTCCCAGAGACCGTGGTCATCACGTATATCAATCGACAGGGTGTACGACGACATCTCGAGGAAGCTAACCACGAGGCCTTGGTTGTAGCTCTTCAAGATATGGTAAACCGCAAACGGGACGAGGAAGGAAAGGTTTGGGAGTTGAACATAGTGCAGGCCGAAACCATTACGAAAGACGAGCAAGTCAACATAGCATCTAGGTCTACGGTATGGCCCATCCTATCGATCAAATCGTGACGTCTGACAAGTTAATGGAAGATTTTGCTTGGCGTGCATGGGAATGGGTTGACACATCTAGTCTTTATGCAGCCTTCCCGCCTTTCGGCAGTCATTGAGATATTTTATCCTGGAGGGTTCGCCCGTGACTATGAGTGGACGACAAGGGCATTAGGGATGCGGCATTTTTCGGTGTGGAACGATACGTGGGTCCCTTCATTTCTATCCATACGACGTCTAAATCCCTCTAGATACTTTACTCATCCAAACGAACCTCCACTTGGATACCCTGAAGGCTTCCAGGGATCTTCTATACCCGTCCATGGTCCAGCTGTTGCCATACTAATTGAAGACTGGCTTGACGGTCGACTCTGATGGCCTACAAAACGTGGTGTATTCCGAGCATGGACTCAAATTCACTAGAGGACTCGCGACCATGTAAATTATTGACATAATGTAACGCCCCCAATTCCAACAAAGGCAACCATGCTGACTGATCTTTCGTCACGCGGTGATACCGATTTTAACAACAAATGGAAGCAATGGGTCTCGTAAGAGTGTTCACTTTTAACTCAGGGCCTTCTCGGGTCCCCGGCTTAGGCTTCAAAATTGCATCATTTTGGCTGGAGGTCGACGAGAAGACCGGGGACCCGAACAGGCCCTGTACACAATACCATGGAGCTAACTACCCACAGATAATTATAACACCAGATCCCGCTCCAATGGCGCTATATTGTATGGAAACAGTCTTCCGCCAGCTTCACTTTTCGTAAGCTGATGGTCAATTTGTAAGCAGTGACCCCAGAAACCCCAAGCTCCCAAATCAATACGGCCAAATTTGGACCCTTACACGCGAAATGTGGTCGTTGCTCCATGCAGGTATTTTCATTACAAGGTGAAATGGACGAGCAGAACCTCCCCATAAAATTGTTATCTACGACAAACAAGTACTATCTCAAGAGTCAAAACTGCCTACAATTTAGTATAAATGTAACAAAGCCAAACAAAAGGGTGCCCTCTTGCCAAGTTCTTCAAACAGCAAAATATCACCAAGTCCAAAGGTAAGTATCAGAACTTCACTTATCTTATATAAAGGCTGAAAACTTACTAACACATTCGAAGATGATTGTTTTTTCAAGATGGACTTCGAAACAGCAAATTGAAATGGCTATATTTCAAAGACAAGTTCATGAATACTTATACAACAATAAAACTGACGTCTTACATTAAATATATGCATTAGAACTTCATGATGAACTGACGCAGAAGGCAATTATGGCCTAGTTCATGATGTGGCAAATTCGGGGAAATGATCTTAAGGCAATAACACACATAAATGACCCTCAAAAGCAGTAAGTAATCACTCAGCACTCAAACTTGCTCATATCCAAAATCTACAACAGGTGGCCAATTTTCAGAAGATAATTGACATCCCCAACATGTTTGGCAGACATGGCAAGCTTTGGAGAGGTGGATGGGATGCAGTGACAATTAAATGACAAAGGTACGTCGAACCCTTTCAATGCCAGATCTTCACACACACATAGTCCTTCCATCCCACAACATCAATTGAAAATAAGGAAACAGTCTCGGGAGGACTACGTTGTGCCAAGATGGTGATTACTGGAAGTCGATATGTTGTGTCAAGGCAAGGCAGGGTTCAGAAGGCAGCGATGACACTACAAGAAAGGGGTAAGTATTTTTTTGTGCTTAGGGCCTTAAAAACATCAAAATGGACGTCTACGAGGCCAAGAATGGCGGCGTGGACAAGGTGAATGAATGCACTGTGCAGTGGTGAACAATAATGACAGTGGCAAATGTACGAGTAGACGAGAATTCTATGATAATTCAGTAAGTAGATAACATCCTCACATTATCAAAAAGATAAATGACTTACGTTGCATTTGATGGTTGTGGTGCTTCACACCCTCCTCCGACTTGTCCTCCACTCAACAAAGGGCTTGGTTATTTTACAACTTAGCCTTAACTACAGGCCAGTGGTCCGCTCGCCACGGGGCTAAAATTTCAGAAAAAAAGTATATGAATCTTCAAAAAGGTGATTGTCAATAGAATACATACGTTTGAATACCAAAAGACAAACAGTCACTGACCTTGATTGAAAAAAAATACAGGTGCTCGACATGCTGCACACCTCTCGCGACGGCTTGAGATGGTGACAAGCAACAGTGTGCGTATCACATAGCAGTGAATAGGTTGACGAAGGACTGCTTAGAGGAAAGAGGCCCGCTTGCCGCAGGGCAAAAAACTCGGAAAAAAAGTGTGGAGATCTTCGAAAAAAGTGAGTGTCACTACAGATATTCAAATATCAAAAAAACAAGCAAGGGCTAACCTCTGTTGAAAATAAAAGCAGGTGCTCGAGGTGTGCGCACCTCTCGCGACGACCGGAGATGACAACGGGCCACAGCAACCTCGGAAAAAAATTGCCCAAGTCTTCGTGAGGCTGAGTACATATACTCAAATTTCAAAAATACAAATAGTAGCTAACCTGCGTTGAAAAGACATGCAGTGCTCAAGGTCATGCACACCTCTCGCAACGACCGGAAACAATGACGCGATACGTCAAACTGTTCGTCTTGTTCGCGTTTTTAGTGTTTGACAGCCTGTTGTCGAGGATGTGGGACTCTAGATCGAATGGGAGGGGTGCCTTGATGTCAGTGAGTATCCGCGTGTAGTGTTCCACAGTCTGACAGAGCAACACGAGGCCGAAACCTTTCACCAGCGCGACGGTACCTTGGTTTGGGACGGGGAGCGATGCATCTTCCAATACTCCCAATATGGGCCATGGCACCCATGAAATAAATTCTGGTTACTGATACCTTACAGAAATTGTCCTATGTAAATTGTAATGTGATACGATCTATATACAGCATATGGCGATCAAAAAAATGCCCTGGGCCTCCGTATCGCGCTGAAGCTAGCTATTGTGCTGTGGACAACCATACGCAGGGTCCAATATTTTGACATTTTGATGTAGGTACACGGAGTTTCTGGGGTCACTGCTTACAAATTGGAACATAGCTTACGAAAATGAAGCTGGCGGAAGACTGTTTCCGTAATATTGAGTCCCTCTTGGAGATCTCGCGGAAATACTCCTCCGAGTCCTGCATCGGACCTATTTGGCGAATACGGAAACAGTCTTCCGCCAGCTTCAGTTTTCGTAAACTGATGGTCAATTTGTAAGCAGTGACCCCAGAAACCGCAAGTTCCCAAATCAATACTGCCAAATTTGGACCCTTGCACGCGAAATGTGG